>Ga0307991_1001434_pt1 | contig 16591 bp, 11 predicted proteins | sample EllFjometagen131_FD_203146 | JGI IMG/M metagenome (GOLD analysis project Ga0307991, IMG submission 203146) | Marine microbial communities from Ellis Fjord, Antarctic Ocean - #131 | ecosystem: Environmental > Aquatic > Marine > Unclassified | place: Southern Ocean | collected 2014-10-08
GCAATAACCAATCTCTTTTTCATTTTTGCCTCCTGAAAATCACAATCTATGCTTTATATCAATTGCATAAAGAGAGCCAAATATTATGATAAAGTGTAAGGTATTTTAAATAAAGGGATTAGATATAAGGTGGAGGGTATTTGCCGCTTTCGATATTTTATCTTTTTGATAAAATTCAGGTACTGATATTATTTATTTGATAATAAAAATTAAATTATTTCCAATTCAGAAAGAATGCCCATTAAGAAATCTATCGAAGGATGAATCAGTTTATCAGGAAAATCGTAATGTTCTGATCCTAAAGAGGGATGATTAACCCCAGCCCCAATTCCAAACATTGCAATAGCAGATATCTGAGCATAATGCCCGAAATCATCTGACCAGGGAAATATAGTATCTCTGATGATCAAATTTCTATCTAGTTTCTGACAGGTATTTTTAATAATATCCAAAGCGTGATTTGAAGATTCCATTCCTGGGAAGCTTTCTGTGAAATTGTGGATATATTCCAAATTGTAATCCTGAGAAACTTTATTGATATACTCCAATGCGGATGCTTTAATTTCTTCAAGACTTGCATCATTTTCACTGCTCAATCTGATCCTGATCTCAGCTTGTTCAGGAGCTTTAATATAATTTTGTTTTCCCATCTGAATATAGATGATACTTGCATTGGACTGACTGTCTAAATCAGTGCATATCCTGGGAATATTAGTGATTATCTCGCCACATGCGAGAGAGAATTTAGAATTTTCATTTGTATTCTTAATTTGAGGATCCATTCTGAGCTTAAGAAGCAATCCAGTGGAGGCGGCGCAAAATCCGTCTACAGAAATGATGATATCATTTTCTGGAAATCCTGGAAGATTTTTCAAAGCAAAGCTGTAATCTGGTTTCATATCTTGAAATCTTTTATCATTGAGTAATTTTAATACCCCTTTGCCATTTTGAGAAGAAGGCTGGAATATCAGGATTACCTTTCCCTTACGCAACTCACTACTGTACAGCCTGGCTGCTAATCCAGCTAATATTGCACAATGACCATCAGCACCATTGAGATGAGCAGCTTTTTGTTCTCGGGAAATCCAGGGAATATCATTTTTCTCTTTACTCAAAAGAGCATCCATTTCCGCACGGAAAACAACTGAAGGTCCTTGATCATCTCCTTCAAATTCAAATACAATCCCTGTACGGGATAAGCTATGAATCGTTTTAGCTGGATTAAAGTTCCTGATGAAACGCTGAAGTCTTTTACTTGTAGAATTTTCTTTTCCAGAAAGCTCAGGATGTTTATGCAGCAGGTGTCTTAATTCAATAATTTCTTTTTTAACTAATGAGCTTTTATCACCAATTCTTTGCTGTGCTCTTGAAGTTGCCTCCAAAAAGTCATTTCTGTAATCAGCTAACTTCTCATCAAAGAAATTTATTTGCTTAAAATCTTCAATTGTATGAGGTGGGTTTTTTACCAGATGGATCAATTGATAGCTGCGAAATACTTTATAGGATGGTGCATCCCAACTTTGAGCAATTTTATCGCGCACATAATAATATTCTTCAAGGAATATTTTTTGATAGGGAGTAAGATGAGCTGAATTTCTCACTCTCAGGTGCGGATTTTCTATTTCCTGAAATCTACTTTGTTCTACTTTGTGAGAAGCATCCCAGGCATCTTCAAGTAAGTCATCTACCTGCAGACGCGGCATCAGAAGTTCTCTGGCTTCCAGTAAATAACGCACATCAAGAGAAGCATATTTGATCTGATCAGAAGTAAGTGGTCTTCTAAACCAGTCAGATGTTTGCAGGTCCTTTTCCAGTTCAATATCAAATAGTTCCTTTACGAAATGCTTTAACGAGCGTTTACCCATTCCAAGGAGATAACTGCACATTTGTAAATCCATCAGTCCAGTTAAATCAACACCGGCAATATCTGCCAGAAGACTGGCATCAAAACTTGCTGAATACATTACCTTTGTTATCTCAGGGTTTTCCAGGATTGGTTTTAAGGCACTTATATCTACAATAGTGGTATCAACCAGCCAGCAGCATTCACCATCCCAGAACTGAGCAAGGCACAACTTTTTGCCATAGCGATGCAAATTGACGTCTGCTTCCAGATCAAGGGCAAATTCGTTCAATTTTATTAGTATATCTGCTAACTGTTTTAATTGCTCATCAGTCTCTACATATATTATTGGATAATCCATTACACAAACCGTAGTCCTTTGGTTGAAAAGGCGTTTAAATCCAGTCTTGCAAAATCCTGCCTTTGATATTTATCAATTGCTGCAGCTCCTATCATTGCTGCATTATCCATGCAATAGCCTATTGATGGAAAATATACTTCGATATTATGTTTGCCAGCGTGAGATGTTAATTCCTGACGAAGATAGCTATTAGCTGCAACACCTCCAGCTGAGACTATTCTGCTGATTTTATTCTGAACTGCATAATTCACTGTTTTTTTTACCATAATGTCTATAATTGCAGTTTGGATTGAGGCAGCAATATCTGCCTGATGAGTTTCGATCTCTTTTTCTGATCTGCTTTGGAGGTAATTACGTATAGAGGTTTTAAGACCACTATAACTGAAATCAAAATCACCCTTTCGATCCAGACCGAGAGGGAAAGTGAAGTAATCTTTATTTCCATTTCTGGCTAATTTATCAATAATTGGTCCACCAGGATAGCCGAGTCCCATCAGTTTTGCAGCTTTGTCAAAAGCTTCTCCAGCTGCATCATCACGAGTTTTACCAATAACTTTGTATTCCCGTCTGGTAAAAAAATGCACCAACTCAGTGTGTCCTCCAGAAGCTACCAGTGCCAGATATGGTGGCTCCAGATCCGGATAATCCAATTTAATCGCATGAAGGTGACCAACCATATGATTTACGGCAATTAAGGGTTTTTGTGCTGCGTAAGCAAGACTTTTCGCAAAGGAAACTCCCACCAGTAGGGAACCAATTAAACCAGGGTTGATAGAAACTGCAATAGCATCAATATCGCTGAGTTTATGATTTGATTTTTCCAGAGCAAGGCGGGTAAGCCACATGATGTTTTTCAAATGAAGTCTGCTGGCTAATTCTGGAACCACTCCTCCATATTCTTCATGAATGAGCTGACTACTGATACAATTGCTGTGAACTTTGTAAGAACTATCTATAACTGCCGTAGATGTATCATCACAGGAAGTTTCAAAACTGAGGATTTTAAAGGTTTTACTAACCTCACTCATTCAGATGCTCTTTCAATTCTGATTTTTTCCGGCGTATATTCCTGAAGTTTTACCTCAGAAGGCATTGTAAACTTCAGGGAACCATAAATGCTGTCTATGTCATCTGGAACTATTAATTCTACTTTGATATCATCTTTAATTATTTTACCTAACAGAGAATCTTTTCCTTCAATCTTTGCGGTCACTTTCTGGGGAGAGAAAGTGATATTTTCCTTTCCCAGATATTTGATAGGAATTAATGGAATAGTTTTAATTGTGTTCATATTACTATTAAATCTTACCACTATTTCTCGAGTACTAAGTTCAATCAATTGTGAGGGACTCACTAAAGCAACACGCAAACTGTTATTATCAAGATCTCGTTTGTTAACTGGCTCTGATTTTATTCCTTCCAGTTTATCAAGGAGTTTTTCTGGACCTTTTACTTCAACTGTGCTGGTTCTTAAATCAAATTTCTGTTTCTGGAAAAACTTCTCATCGCTATTTGATGAAAAAGAAAGGATCACAGGTTTTTGACTGGTGATTATCCTGTCCATCTCAACCATTTTAACTTTATGCTTAAAACCCACAATATATTCAATCTGCTTTTCTGAACAGATAATATTATCTATATTCAAATGAATAGAATTCATCCCATACTTCAATTTACTACCTTCTTCACGGTAATAAATATTCTGATGTCTGAATAAAAGTATGTTCACACCATTGGTTTTCAGGATAATTTCAATTTCTGGATATTTTAGTACGTTTGGAGATAAATTTACTGGTACTGGTTCAAAGATCAGGGGAATTGAAACTGTTTCTTCCTGCACAGATAGCAACACACTCTGCAGCCACAAAAAAACTGCCATACAAACTGCTAACAACCAAATCCAAATATATTTTTTCATAATATAAAAAAACGACTTCTCTCAAGAAAAGTCGTTACCCTGCATATTATTTTTATTAACGTCTGATAATCCTGAACAGTTTCTCTCCCATATAAGAAACTTTTTCGTTTTCGTCATTTTTCCAGTCTTCTATGGTTTGCTGTGTCAGAAGTACAAATTCTTTAGACTGTTCATTGCGATTGCGTTGAATAATGATATTCGCCAGTTTTTTCATCGATACCCAGATAGTTTTCACCCGAGTGTCATCAGCTTCTACCAGCCATTCCCGAATATAAGGAAATACTATAATGGGATTGCTTCGAGCTACTTGTGTTAAGATATGAGTGATCTTTTTCTGTACCTCTATTTTATCATCATCAATAGCATTACTAATGAATTCCATAATGAAATTAGGATCACTATTACTTATATTTTCCATACCATGAAATGATAGTGCTCTTTTGTTTTCATCTTCAGAATGTATCCATTTACTCATCCGCTCTTTCATCAGATCAGGATACTTTCTCCACATCTCATTTACAATGCTCTCTGCTTCCCAGGGAGTTGATTTATAGCAATTATCAAGGATATTTAATATCTCTTCAGGGTCATCCTGAAAAAGATGGAAATAAAAAAATACTGCTGCAGCTCTAATACCATAAAATTTGTGATCAAGCATTTTTTTAATAAGTGGTTCAATTTTTTCTGCATTTTCATTCTTCGCTAAATATGTGCCTAAATGTTCTCTTATAAAATAATTAGGGGTATTTGCTACTTTGTAGATTTCTTTTTCTACTTTGTCAGTTTTGCCTTCTTCAAGGAGTGTAAATAGTTTATTTACTAATTCCTTAAGATTTTTAATGTCTTCATTATCAAGTCGCCCAATTTTATTGAACATAATTCTTACTCTCTTTTTTTATTTGCTTTTGATTACCCTATCAGGATAAAAAAGGAATTAATTATATTTTCCCCCGTCTAACACTTGCCATTGTAAAACAACTTAATTAGACTACCCTGAAAAGTCAAACTATTTATATTATTTCTACGTTATTTCTCTGGTATATCCAATTTTGACAACTCTTTCTGCAGGTTACTGCTGATTTTTGATTTGTCATCACGAACCCATCTATCATCAATTTTTGCACTTACTGGAGAATTAGCCTTTATATAATTTACAATATTATCTCGCAAAGTAGATTCCAGGTATGTAATCTTACTATCAGGAAGCTTAGTCAGCATTGCCAGACCAGCATTTCCCTGTAAAAGAAAATCAGTAGTTGCTACTTTATATATCTTATCAGCCTGCCAGGGTTCTCCCTGGATTTCCAGACTGGTTACGCGATCAAAATCGGGTCTCTTTCTGCTATATACCACCTTACCACCGGATGTTCGTAATCCATGTCTTGATCCAGAAACTCGCAATTCGATGATGTCTTTTAGTAAATTTCCGTTTATTTCCAATATGACCATTGCATTATCAAAAGGCATCACGTTAAATACATCACGATATGTGATGGGTCCCTTGCCGATAGCACCTCTGATACCTCCAAGATTCAAGAAAGAAAAATCTGCATCTCCTGCCCAAACCATAGCATCGCAAACCATATTTCCGATAAGACTTTGAGCATCACCATCTTTGGTGAGATGATTAGTTGCTGTGCCAATAATTTCGTCCATTCCCGCTTCAGCAATCTGTTGCTGCTCAGCAATTATCTCAGCTATCTCTGGTTCGGGTATGAATTCATCCTCAAACATGGTTACCATCATACCTTCCCGCATAGCAGGCAATTCATATCCTGAGATTGTTTTGGTTTGTGGGTCTATTTTCAAGGTGATATGCCCAATTCCACTGCCATAAGCATAACCCTGGACTACCAGAGTATGAGTTACAGGGTCTTCCCAGGGCTCTGCGAAACCTTTGTGGATATGACCACCGACCATAAAATCAATGCCTTCTACTTCATGAGCGATTTCCTGGGCATCATAACCCCAGCGGCGTTCTTCCTGTTCCTTATTATCTTTACCATAACGATGCTGATATGCTGGCTCTGGACTATAAGGCAGACCCATGTGCCCTACCAGAATCACGAGGTCAGCATTCTCTTTTTCATTAACGATCTTGATGTATTTTTCCACTTCTGGTTTTGCAGGACGAAATTCCACATTCTTGATATTTTCCGGGAAACTCATCATTTTTGTATCTGTAGTGGTAACTCCGATCACAGCTATTCGAAGCCCCATCTTATCAAACATCTTATAAGGCTGGGCATAATCTATTAATTCACCCGTAGTTCTATCAAATATATTACATGAAAGAACTGGAAATTTAGTGAGAGAAAGCGTTTTCTTCAATTCATCTTCGCCTATATCATATTCATGATTACCAATCACAAGCAGTTCATATCCTACTTTGTTCATATATTCTACAACAGCTTTACCTTTTGTCACGGTGCCTATAGGATGACCTTGAAAAAAATCTCCTGCATCAATAAGAAAATTATCTCTCCAGGTATTTGATTTATTCCGGATCATTTCAATATAAGTAGCGTGTGATCCTCCTCCACCCAGGTCCGGAGGGAAATCAGGATTCATAAAGGTTGCCTCATAGGGGTCTATGCCCCCGTGGATATCGTTTGTCCACATGATATCAAGTCGTAATTCTTCTGCTGCATTAAGGGCTAAGCCAGCCCAAAGAATTAACAGTAAGATTCCTAAAACTAATTTTTGCATTATTTTACCTGCCAATGCCAGGTGAAGCTTGCCTGCAGGGTTATCAGGCTTTCATCCACCTGATCAGGGTTATTCCAGTCTCGATCTGAAGGGACCTGCTCATTCCACAGTTCGTCCCCCCGATCATAGTAACTGTCCATAAAAAGGTCTAATTGATCATATTTACGCAGGGAATACTCTAATCCCAGATCCACATCTATCAAATTCATTAGTTTAAAGCCAGTTCCTGCTGAAAATGATGGCATTGTTACTTTCCTGGCAAATTCATTATCACCATCATTAAAGATATAATAACTGGTTTTGTAGTTAAAACCAAATCGCATTGGTAATTTCTGGTTAATCTGATGTTCAATTCCCATATAATAATTTGTCACATCAGAAAATCTTTCATCAATATCGCTGTAATTAACGTATTCCAGGTCTAAATTCATATATGTCTTCCACACGTTTCGGGGATGATATCTAAAACCTATTCGGTAGCTGCCGGGTATAATGTATTCAGAAAAATCTGTTTCCATTTCATCTTGTAAATAAAGGGTATCAAGTAAGCCATTCACCGTTATGGTATCAACGAAAATTTCTTCAAAATCTATTCCGTTCCGACTACCTTTAACTTTACGATCAAGCTCAGTTTTCATTTGCATGGCAAAGCCAAGATCAAGGTGCTCATTCAAATGATAAGCTAATCCTAATCCAAGTTTCCAGGCATCATCAAATTCTCCGCTGATCTCCTTATCCCAATCTGGCAGGTCATCAATTAGTTCTTTGGCGGCATCTGTCCAGATTATCTTCTCTGAATAATTCCAGTCACCTGTCAATTGCTGCATCTGAATTCCTGCTGATAAACATTTTTTCCAACTGATTCCGGCAGAAAGGTTTATGCCACCTAAGTCGCCTTCCGTCTCCAGAAAATTCCGGGCAATTATTGGTGGATATCCGTCAGGAGAATTATCACCAGAATTTCCAGAATCAGTATTGCCATCATTACGTACCTGCTCTTCATAATTACTATTAAAATCTATTACGGGATTATAACCAAGGTTAATTCCAATACCAAGATCATTCAGCAGTATTTTATATCCTATACTACCAGAAAAATTTCCGTAACCATTGCTATTGCTCACATAATTGGCGTCATCAATATAGCCATCAAAGAAATTATACATGGGAATACTTCTATCTTCGCTATTGACCACAGTGCCAGGATTGAATTGAAACGTGAATCCTTCTGCCAAAAGTCCTGTTAAGCCTGGATTTAATGATATACTGCCAGGGTCTCCTGAATTATACATACCGGCAGTTCCCATCGACAGAAGTCGGGCATTTCCTTTATACACCTGATTACCGTTTTGCATATCAAGTATCGAATAGGCACTTAGACTAAAAACTGCTAATAAAAGCGTTGTAACTAACATTAATCGCTTCATCTATTTCCTCCGGATTTTCTTAAAATTTATAATCAAGCTGCAGCTTGATAGTATTTACTTCTTTTTTAACTTTATTATATACCCATTCGCCTTCTTCTGGAGCTTCATTCCACCAGGCACGATATTCATAAGCTCGGGTATTATATTTTTTATATTTATATTTCAAAGTAAGGTACAGATTATCAGATACTCTATCTGAAATTGTAAACCAGAATTTAAATCCTTCTTCTCCAAAGAAATCAATCTCTGTATCTTCCCAGTCCCAGTGAGATAGTCCATTACTATCCCAAAGCATAAATGCTCCTTGAGTTTTCAGACGGTCATTAAAATGGTGAGTATAATCCACACAGATATAATCGGCAAAACTGCGAGAAGAACCTTGTGCAGTAGAATTACCACCAATCTCACCATCATTGCTCAAATACACGTAAGGAGCTCCCCAGACTGTTAAAAAACGGTATTCCAGCGAAATACGATCAAAATTGGATAGATTAGCTATCGTTCTGAAAGTAGTCTCATCCGTAATTGATACGGCACGCTCAGCAAAATCGTCATAACGATTTTCCTGATGTTTATGTTTTAATCTCAGGCTCAATTGATATATAGGTCTGAAATCAAGTTCTCCCTGGAAGCGGATGCTTTTACGAAGATCACATTTACGTTCCCAGATATCAATATAGGCTCTGGAGATGGTCAGCTTTTCATTAAATCTATAACGGGTTTCAAAGTAAACCCCACGTTCGGCCTGGGCTTGTGCCTGATTGGAATAAAGATCATTAAGCAACGAATTGGTTAAGGTATAAGCATAATTATCAAGGGCAGTATTATCAAATTTCTGATGTTCGCTAAATCCCCTGGCGTAGGGATTATCAAAATCAAGATCATAATCACGATACAGCGTTAGTAAATACAGGTTATCCCATTGCGTATAACTGCTGAGAACTAAAGCTCCCGGATCATCACCCAGAGAAGTTTCACTTCCATCAACCTGCAATTCTGCATATTCACCTTCAAAGGAAGTGTTACCAAGAGTAGTTCGCCAGTCCATTCCGAATACTCTTCTGTAATCTCTCTCATAATCATCTGTTGAAGTTGAATATAATGCCAGTATTTCACTATCAGGATCTTTCCATTTTCCAAAGGCATCATCACTTGAGCGGAAAAGGTATCCGGTTAAACTGTCAGGATGAACCACAAAATCCTTATCATAAACAGATTCATATCCACTTACACCAATTTCTGTACCAGCTACTGGTGACCAGGCGAATCTTCCACCCAAAGTATTTTCTTCTACCCAGTCACGGCGAGGAGCCATTTTAATAATATAAGGATTTGTAGTACCAGGATCAGTATAACCGTTAAAGAATTCTTCAGCTTCTGCCAGTTTTTCATTATCAAACCTGCGGTTCATAGTAATATAGCTGAACACCTGATCATCATCTTCATCAATTACGCCATCATGATTACTATCATATACAACGGCATCTTTTTTATCATTAGAATAGAATAAAGCTCCATAAAAGTTCTGATTATCAAATTCGGCAGCTACTCCACGCAGATTAAATTCCTGACTGCGTGAAAGGTCAGGAGTGATACCGGTAATTCGCTTACTGAATCCTGAACCCGTTTTACGAGCACTGTAATAATCAGTGTTTTCCATTACCAGTCCCTGTCCAAAAGTTGCACGGTAATGACCAGCAATTACTTTAAAATGATTACTGCCAGATAAATAATCTTCATAACTGGCAAAATATTTACCATTATTGATCAGTTTATCACCCAGTTCTTCCGATTGCCCACTCACATCAAATATAGTTGATTCTCCGCGCTCACTATTATACATGATGCCACCCTTGATCCGGTTACCCCAGCGGAATCTAAGTTTCGTCATCAGATTGTAATCATATTTATCCATATTAAAATAGCCCCAGTAGCTCTGCTCTTTGATGCGGGGACAGCCTGTCTGGGTTTCACCTATTGGTAATAGATTGATCATGGATTCCTTGAACATTGTTTCAGGGTCTTCTTCATAAGGATTATCAGCATATTTTACCTGAGCATCAAAATAAAACCGATCTTCCATTTCCTTCTCTTCATCATAATACACATAATGACGAAGATTTGATGCTCCATAATATGCTATTCCCTCTGTCTGCCGTAAATCACGATAATCGGCAATACTGTCACCTCGAGCTATTCTCTTACGGATGGATACAGCATCCAACGGTGAAACATTTGGCATATTGAGCAGGTTTGCAAAAGTGAGTCGATTGATATTTCGCGGTGTGATCAGATAATCTTCCCACACATCACTCATTCCCTCCTGCATCCCTTCGCTGTTTCCAAGCCGTTCTATCAAGTATGCTATCTCATCTCTCCGCTGAGCAACTTCATCACGATCTTCATAATGGGATATTATCACCAGAGGTTTTAGCTTATTCAAAGTTGCCTGATCTATCTCTTCTATCTCCCTCAGATCATATATGCTTTTAAAAAAGCTGATATAGGTGCGATATTCATAGATGGCTTCTGCCTGTTGGCGGGTTAAAGGTAATTGATATAATTCATCCAGATCAGCCCTGTTCAGATCGATCGGTTCAGCCAATAAATTCAAACCAATTACGAAAGCAAATATTATTACCAGTCTTCTCATCAGATATCCTTATCTTTCCATATTTATTTCAACAAATCAGATTTATTTTTACGCCTTATTATGTAAAGGACTTTTCACGTAAAGGCTAAGTATTTGCACAATTCAATAATAAAATTGTCCCTGATAATGATTATCTTTTGATCACTATCAGCTTTTCTCTTGTCATCTCATGCATGGAATAAGGTATTCCACCCACTCCTATTCCAGAAGTGTCCCTGCCTCCAAATGGCATCCAGTCAACTCTGAAAGCAGTGTGGTCATTGATTATAACTGCTGAGGCATTTATCTTTTCTGCCGTATCAAGGGCAGTTTCCAGATTTCGTGTATATACTGCTGCCTGGAAAGCAAAGGGCAATGAATTTGCTCTTGATATTGCCTCTTTAAGATTCTGAAAACTATAAAGGCAGATCACTGGTCCAAATATTTCTTCACTGGATACACGGCAATCTTCTGGAGGATTCAGCAAAATAGTAGGCTCATAGCATGTCTCTGAAAGCTTTTTCCCACCACACACCAGTTCTGCACCACCAGCTACTGCTTCCTGCACCCAGCTATTCACTCTATCCACTTCCTCTGGTGCAATCAAAGGACCCACCTGTGTTACGGGATCAAGTGGATCTCCTGTTTTCAGTTTTAGCGCTGCTGATTTCAGGTTACTGGTCACTTTTTTGATGATCTTATCTGCTACGAATATTTTCTGTACTGATACGCATACCTGTCCGGCATGATAAAATCCACCTTTGATCAGCTCTGCTGTCATCTTTTCAATATCGGCATCTTCTGCTACGATCACCGGTGCCACTCCACCATGCTCCAGAGCACATCGAGTACCAGGAGAAAGCTTTGACCGCAGATTCCAGCCCACTTCTGCCGAACCGATAAATGAAAAATAATTCACTCTGGGATCTGTAGCCAGTTTCTCTGCCTCGTTTCTTGCGCAGATCACTATCTGGCACCACTCTTCCGGCAATCCGGCATCCCTTAAGGTATTCACAAAATTTATACATGATAATGGGGTGCTGGATGCTGGCTTTATGATTACAGGGGCACCAACAGCTATAGCTGGAATCGTCTGATGAATGATCAGGTTCAAGGGATGATTAAAGGCACTGATGGAAACAACTACTCCAATCGGTTCACGTATGGTAAATGCCAGTCTCCCGGTTGACGCCTGCGTTTGTCCCATAGGAATCTGAGTTCCTTTCATTTGACCAATATGCTCCACAGCCAGCTTCACGCCATTTATTGCGCGCAGCACTTCTGCCTTTGAATCGCTATATGGTTTGCCACCCTCCATTGCAGCAAGTCTTGTGAGAAACTCAACTTGCTCCTGCATGATGGCAGCCGTCTTTTCCAGGATTTCAATGCGCCTGTGAACCGGCAGCCATTTACTGCGGTCATTAGCCAGCGCATAAGCAGTTTGCAGTTTCTGATCCACTGCCTTGGCATCATCAATGTCAATTCGAGATATTTCCATTTTGTCATAAGGATTTTTTACTATTACTTTTTTCATTTATCTCACCTCCTGGAATTATTTTTCGCTTAATCTTCTTAATACCCAACTCGCTGCCCACATTCCCATAATTGCCGGCATATATACAACTGAGCCCAAGGTTCCCCGCATTCTGCCGGTATCTCCATGCCAATCCTGTTGCGATCCTGCTTCTGGCGGATACTGCCCGATTGGCTGTTCAATGCTGTAAACTACATCGATTCCCTTTCTGATGCCACGTCTGCCCAGAAATTTTCGCACTCGTCTTGCCAAAGGGCACATATAAGTTTGTGATATATCTCCGAGTTTGATCTGGCTCGGATCAAAACGACTTGCTGCGCCCAAAATTGAGATAATTGGTATTTTCTGACGCCAGCAGTCTTCCAGCAAACCCACTTTAGGCACCAAGCTGTCAATGGCATCCACCACAATATCAAGTCCGGGCAATAATTCTCCTCGACTATCCTGATTACAGAATCCGCTGTATATCTCCACTTCACAATCTGGATTAATATCTGCTATCCGCTCTTTCATCACTTCAGTTTTCTGCCTGCCTATGGTGCTGTGCAATGCCAGAAGCTGCCGGTTGATATTAGTCTCGCTGATCACGTCAAAATCCACCAGCAGAAGCTTACCTATTCCACTGCGAGTCAGAGCTTCTGCCACATAGGAGCCTACTCCACCCAATCCCATAATCCCTATTCTGGCTGACTGGAATCTTTCCATCGCCTCATCTCCAAAAAGCAGTTGTGTCCGCGAAAACTGATCTATTTCCATATTTTCTTTCCCATTATTTCTTCGATTTTATTTTTTATCCAGATCAAATTTGGCAGTATATTATATTCACCAGCAAAGTCCGCTGGTTTGGCATAAGGTGCATCGGTTTCTATCTCCCAGTACCCTCTCCTGATAATAGCCTGTACCACTTTATCATCCGGCAGTCTGGCATTCAGTGAATAGCCCAAATCAAAAGCATTAAATGCTTTAAACACGTCCATGGAACTATTAAATCCATGCAGATAGCCCCGCACCTTGGGAAAATTATCTTTCAAAAGTTTATATAGTTCATAATAGCTCTTTACAACGTGAAAGATAACTGGAAGTTCAAATTCCTGTGCCAGCTCGAGTTGTTGCAGTAATATCTTTTTTTGCCACTCCCAATCAGCATTCCGCTTATCAAAACCTATCTCTCCAATGGCTGCAATTTTCCTCGAAGCTGCCAATTCCACCAGAAAGTCCCAGTCCTGCTCGCTGCTTTTATCATAATAGGGATGAATTCCTGCGCACCACGTTAAACCTTCAATTTTTTGCTGCAAGTGCCATTCCATTTCCTCACGGCATAATGCAGATGAAAACCAGCCGTTCACATCTGCCTTTCTGGCTTCTGCTAATTCATTTTCCAACCTGCCAGCCCGATAGATTTCTTCTAGATGACAGTGATTATCTCTTATATTTTTCATAAAAAAATGACCCTGACAGAAACTGCCAAGGTCATATATATTTCCTTACTAATTAAAATTTGAATTCCACACCCATGGATACGTCACGTTCAGTTTCTTCATCACCTTCGATCTCACCGTTATTATCATAATCCACATAGCGTTCCTGATACTGCCATAATAGATTTGTACCCGGACTAAGTTCATAACGCAGAGTTCCCTGGATGATCACATGCGGAGCGATAATATCAGTGATCTTGCTCACATCTACCTGATAATATTTGAATTCCATATTCTTCAATTTAGGAATGATTTTGGTATTCACACCAGCAGTTCCTATCAATGATTTCACCCCATCATCTTCACCGTCAGCATACATATCTGTATAAGCAGCTTCCAGATAGAGAAAGTCAAAAATATCTGCACGCAGTTTGCCATACCAGCCGCGAGAAGCTACCAAATCTTCCAATAACGATTCTTTCACAAAAATGTCATATTTATTAGTTTCCTGATTTAATTGCAGATAGGCTCTATCCATATCATAATAATGATCAAAATAACCTGCCATGAAATTGTCATCATATTGACGGTATTCCAGATTCAAGTGGAAAATCGCAAATTGAGTATAAAATCCCGGAAAGATAAAACCATAACCATTATCCACTATCTGGGCTAATTCTCCATAATGACTTAGCTTCAGCATTTTTGTATCTATCAGTGGCAGATCATAATCAAATCCCAGAACTGCTATATCATTTGCCTTAAGATCAGCCAGAGGATCGTCCAGATCTTCTGCATATTCCACAAATCCGCCCATATTATCTAACTGATCAATCTGTTCTTGACTGAAGCCCATCTCTAATAGATTATCCTGAGTAAAAAGTCCATCCCCATCACCATCAAAATCATTTACATCCGGTATGCCATCATCATCAGTATCCACTGAGTTCTTGATAGTTTCTTCTTCATCATCAGAGATGCCCAGGTATTGATCTACATCATAGCCCACTGTAGCTCCCAGGCGCAATTTGTTCAAAAGCGGAATTCCTGATTCAAAGAGCGGTGCAATTGTTACTCGACCAGCCAGAATAGTGGGATCAGTGATATTGGAAGTAAAACCTTCCAGCATCATATCCATCACTGGCAGTTTACCACCCACCATCACGCCTAACTGGCGATCCATAGGATAACTCAGGGTATTGCAGTAATCATTCATTACCAGACCTGGTCCCAGGCTGTAACTGCTGAACGCCCCCAACTTGGCAAAAAAAGTATCGCCACGCTCGCTCCAGCGGATATAATAAAATTTATTCACATAATCCTGCCAGTCATCCCAGTCTTCTTCACGCACTCCACCATCTTCGGTGAAAAGAAGGTCGATATCAAGTCCAATTCCCAGTTTTCCTAACCGAAGTTCTGGTGTTAGCCGCAATCGCATATAGGTTTGATCTCCTATTATTACAGAGCCCACACCTCCACCAAGACTTAACGGATTAGTCGTATCTCCTTCCCCATCAGCAAAAAGCGTCCATAAAAATAATAACAATACTCCCACTAATACAGTCTTCTTCATAATCTATCCTCCATATTCGTTTTCAACTCTTTCTCTCATATCATATATCCCGCAATTCTCACTCTCCTGTCAAGAAAAACCTGATAGAAAGCCAGTAAAATGCTAGAAATCTTACTGTAAGCCATCCGAAAACCCAATAAACGAAGTAAACCTGATACTTGCTCTAATAGCCAGATATTCCACTACATCAACTAAGTCCATCCTGTCTATACCATTCCCCCAGTCTATTCAAGCCCACACACCAGCCTTACTGTCACCCGACTGACCACGGCATAACATTATTTTGTTATGCCGTGGTCAGTCCGGGAGCCTTAGTGCCAAAAAGTACCTTAAGATGGCGATCATTAGGGCTGAAAAATTATTTCTTTGACATGTTTTTGGGTAATCAGGCAGGATGCTCTGGAATGAAATTATTTAAGGAGCTGTTATGAACAGGACGTTATTAGTGATATTTGTTTTAGTTTTTACATTCAGTTTATTAATAAGCGGAGTGGAGCCAGTGGATTTTGTTCCGGGGTTGCGGGAATTAACAGATGCAGACTGGGAATTTTTAAATGGATTGGATAGGCTGGAACTTTCCGAGATAAATACAAGTAGAGAATTGCCTTTGAGTGTAGATAATTCTGAGCATGAATGGCTTCGTCCTTTGTTTGATCAGGATGGTGGTTCTTGCGGACAGGCGAGTGGTATTGGTTACTGTTTTACCTATGAGATAGATAGATTGCGGGGATTGTCAGCAGATGTGGCAGCGACACAATATCCTGATCATTATACGTGGAATTTTCTGAATGGCGGATATGGTGGTGGTTCGTGGCATTTTGATGGGTGGCAGATCGTGAAAGCCGGTGGATGTCCGACAGTAGAAACCTATGGCGGGATGTTTGCCTATGGTCAAACCGGGTGGATGGATGGTTATGATAATTACCGTAGTGCGATGGAAAACCGGTTAGATGATATATTTGCTATTGATGTGAGTACAGAGGAAGGTCTGGAGGCGCTTAAATACTGGTTTTATGAGCATGGTAATGAAGAGGAAAGTGGAGGACTGGTATGCTTTGGTGCGGGAGTGAGTGAACTGGCATATTATCCCCTGCCTGATGAGAGTCCTTTTAGCGGAGAAAATATCATCACGGACTGGACGACACCAGTGAATCATGCCATGACTTTTGTGGGCTA
>Ga0307991_1001435_pt1 | contig 16585 bp, 22 predicted proteins | sample EllFjometagen131_FD_203146 | JGI IMG/M metagenome (GOLD analysis project Ga0307991, IMG submission 203146) | Marine microbial communities from Ellis Fjord, Antarctic Ocean - #131 | ecosystem: Environmental > Aquatic > Marine > Unclassified | place: Southern Ocean | collected 2014-10-08
CAAAATTTACTTTATTATGAATATAAACTTCTAATTCTTTTGTATTTGGATTTATTTCTCCAGAACCTATTTCAAATGCCTCTTCTAAATTTATTATTCTTACTGTTAATTGCTTTTTTATTTCTGTTTTATCTATCCCCCTAATAAACAAGTCAAAAGTTGAGAATCCTGTTCTTAAGCTATAAGTAGGTAAAATTTTGACTTTGATATGCTTTGTTTCTCTGTTATTAATAGAAATGAGCTCTTTTGGCTCTTCTAATAAGGCAAAGAAAGTATAAAATTCAAACTCATCTGAAGTACCATTGTTTTTTATTGTTAAGTCAAAAGTTACAGGAGTATTTATATCTAAAATCATTATCTCATTTTCACTGGTTTTTTGAATATCAAGATTTATTGCTGAAATAGCAGGTAACATTAAACCTATTAATATTAATATAAATATCTTTTTCATGTTAGAAATAATTGAGATTTCTATTTAAAGATTTCTGTGTTAAAATTGTTATATAAAAATTTATAAACTAGTAATTAATGAAGATTTTATGAATTTTTACAAAGCAAAAGACGGAAATACATATGATATGAATGAACTAATAGATTGCTAGAAAATAAAGATTCTAAATACAAGGATTTTTTCAAGAATTTACCTGAAGATTTTTTTGATTTATTACCTTTAGATGTTAAAATAGAATTAGTCAATAATAGTAATTATAAAGCTTTTAGTAATAGCTTAAAACATCAGAATGAACTTCTTTTTTATCTTTTACCCTCTAAATCAAGGTAAGCTTTAGCTTGCGAAAGAAACTCATCACAATCAGATATTAATTTTTCTTCAAATTGTTCTATTCTTGAAGGAATTACCCACTTTTCATATATACTTCTCAAGAATTTTTTATGAGCAGTAACTTCAAATTTACTGTCATAATCTCTTATTAAAGTTCCTGTTATTTTTATTTCTACAGATCCTTGATTTGTTTTTATTTTTACTCCTCCTTGAGTTGTCTCTACTTCTTTTAATCCTAAAATCCTGAATACTGCTTTAACTTCAAATTTAAAATAATCAGTTACTTTTCTTACTCCAATCCACTCAATATCAATATCTTTTGAATCTCCTTTTAATTTTTCAACATATTTTGTTTCTGCGACATCTAATGCTGTTTCTTCTTTTAACCAATCATAACAAAATTTATAGAAATTTTTGAAAGATACAATGCCGTCGTATTTCATTTTACTTGAGAAAATTTTATCTTTTTCTGCCATGATATAAAGAATAAAATCTGATTTAAATATTTATCTAATTAGAATTTTTGTTATTTTTACTTTCTACTTCTCTTAATTTGTTTTCTAAAGAATTGATTTTCTTTTCTAATTCATCTTCTGCCTTATATCCTAATTCTCCTATAAAATATCCTAAAACATATCCTCCTGCTCCAGAAATTGTTCCTAACTCCCAATTCCTTTGTTCGATTCCGAGATAAATCCCTCCTAAAAGAGATACTCCTTGAATTGCCTTTCCAACAATAGCATAGATTATAGAACTAATCATAAGATTCAATTAATGTCTTTATTTTATAAATTTTATTGTGTTTTAATTATCTTAAATTACATAGAATCAGCACATGAGAGACAAACCATCATTCCATCTTCTTTAACTAAAAGACCTTGATTTCCACATTCTGAACATATACCTTCTGTCATGGTTCTGCTTTTTGATTTTTTTACTCTTTTTAACTTTTGAGTTTCTTCTTTAATTTGTGCGAATTCGTCTAACTCTGGATAATATTCTGGACTAAAGCTTAAAATATCTTTTGCAGTTAACATTCCAACAAGTTCTTTTTCTTGAATAACTGGAAGCCTGTCAAACTTTAATTTCTTCATCTTGCTTAAAACTTCTTTGATTGTGGCAGAAGGTTTTATTGTTGCTATTTTTTTTGGGGAAATATCTATTGCTTTTATAGTTGAGAGATCTGCTTTTGACTTTTTTACTAATGCCCATAAAACATCTTGCCTAGAAATGAATCCTACTAATTTTTTTCCATCAATAATTAAAAGGCTTCCTACCTTTTTTTTAACCATTTTCCTAGCACATTCTAAAAGATTTGTTTCTGGTTTGATTGTCACAGGTTCACGAGTCATAATGTCTGCAACAATTATTCTTTTCATGCTTTTAGTAGGGTCTTTTTACTTATAAACCTTATTTACCACTTTAAGATATATTGTAAAATATACTAATGCTTAAATAAAGTGTTTGTGAGATAACTAATATGCCAGATAAACCAGTTGTTCTTATGCCTGAAGATATTCAAAGAATCATGGGAAAAGATGCTCAAAGAAACAATATTTTGGCTGCAAAAATGGTTTCTGAGGTTGTGAAGACTACACTAGGTCCAAAAGGAATGGATAAGATGCTTGTTTCTCCTACAAATGATATAATTGTTACAAATGATGGGGTGACGATTCTTAATGAAATGCAAATAGAACATCCTGCAGCTCAGATGATGGTAGAGATTGCAAGAACACAAGAGAGCGAGGTTGGGGATGGGACAACAACAGCTGTTATGATTGCTGGGAAATTATTAGAGAATGCAGAAAAATTATTAGATATGAATATTCATGCAACTGTTATTACAAAAAGTTATAAACTTGCAGCTGACAAATGCCAAGAAATATTAAAAGAAATTGCTTTTAGGATAAATTCTTCTGATGAGGAAATTTTAAAGCAAATTGCCATGACTGCTATGACTGGTAAAGGTGCTGAAAGCTCAAAAGAAAGATTTGCAGATATTATTGTTAAAGCAATTAAACAAATTGAATATGAAGGTAAGATAGATATTAATGATATTAAAATTGAAAAATCAAAAGGAAATGGAATTAAAGATACTGAATTGATTTCAGGAGTTGTGTTAGATAAAGAAAAAGTTTCACATGATATGCCCAAAATAGTTAGAGATGCTAAAATTGCATTGATTGATTTTCCCTTGGAATTAAGAAATCCAGAAATTGATACAAAGATTTCAATTTCTTCTCCTGAACAATTACAGAATTTTATTAATCAAGAAGAAAGAGATATAAAAGAAATGGTAAATAAAGTTAAAGATTCTGGAGCTAGTGTTTTGTTTTGCCAAAAAGGAATTGATGATTTTGCCCAATATCTTTTATCTAAAGAAGAAATCTATGCTTGTAGAAGAGTTGCTAAAAGCGATATGGAAAAGATTTCAAAAGCAACAGGTGGAAAAATAGTTAGTAATCTAAATGAGTTAACTCCTTTTGAATTAGGAGATGCTCAAATTGTTGAAGAAGTTAAAACTGGAGACGATGTCTTTACACATGTTAAGGGCTGTCAAAATCCAAAAGCACTGACAATTTTAATTCATGGAGGAACAAGTCATGTTATTGATGAGATTGAAAGAGCATTAATGGATGGAATAGGAGATGTTATATGTTCTTTGCAAGTGGGTTTAGTTGTTCCTGGGGGCGGGGCAATTGAAATTGAATTAGCTAGAAGATTAAGAGAATTTGGGCAATCTTTAAGTGGAAGAGAACAATTAGCAGTTGAAGAATTCGCATCTGCTTTAGAATTTATCCCTATAACATTAGCAGAAAATGCAGGAATTGATCCAATTGATATTTTAACAGAATTAAAATCAAGACATGATTCAGGTGAAAGAAATGCAGGGTTGAATTTATTTGAAAATAAAGTTGACAATGTTTTAGAGGCAAAGATAATTGAACCTTACAAAATAAAGAGTCAGGCAATTAGTTCTGCGAGTGAGGTTGCTATTATGATTTTAAGAATTGATGATGTTATTGCATCTTCTGGGGGAAAAGAGGGTAAGTCAGGTTATATGGGTGGTTTAGAGTGAGTTTATTCTAAAGAAGTTTCTAAACTTTTTTTCTTAACTTTTTTATTTTTTATTGCACTGTCTATTTCACATATTCCCGAAATTGTATTAGTAATGCCTGACATAGTGTATATTAATTTTTCAAGATCAAAATCTTCTGCTGTATAAATCGCACTTATAGTAGTTATTACTCCTAGAGATACACCAACAACTAAACTAGTAATTGCTCCTGCTTTTTGTGCTCCAGAAAGATTCTTGTAATTTCTTATTGTTCTTATAAAGTCTCCAGAAGCTGTAGGAATAACAAGTGGTGCAGCAGATAAATAGAGAGTTCTAGTGTTAAAAACTTCTTGACCAAATTCCTTTACTCCTTTTGTTATATTGTAAAGTTTTGATTTATTATTCATTTAAACTTCCCTCTAATTTTTTATCTAAAGATTTTTGTTTATTTATACAATTTTCATCTCCTCTGTTTAAACAAACAGTAAGAAAATAATTAAGCTCTTTTTTATTTTCTCCTTCTAAACCTTTATGATATTTAGTAGCTTGTTTGCATGAATCAAAATATTCGCATTTGTTATCCATTTTTATTCCTCACTGGCATTTTATATTTTCGATTAGAATCCTCAACACCTTTAATCAATTTTATATTAAGATTGCATTTACCAACTATTTCCTTAGACATATCATCTAAATCTAAATCAGAAGGCAAATACTTATGAGAAGGAAGATTATAAACTATTTTTCTTAATCCAGATTCATTATCGTGTGTATCTTTTATACTTTCTTTATCTACTATTAAATCTCTTTTTTTGAGAATACCACATACTCCAAAGACATAATTAAGATTAGCAGGTTTTCCTTTGTAAAATATAATTATCTGTGACATATTATCTTCTTAAACAATCCAAGAATTAAAAGCTTAATTATACTCAATTATCTAATTAAAACCGAACAAGTTCTTTAACCATTCGATGAATCTTTGCCAGAAGTTTAAATCTTTATCTCCTGGTTGGTCATCTTCTAAGTAAATTATTTTGCTTGGCTTGAATTGGTCTAAGTATAATTGTTCTTCATAATTGCTTTGGTAATAATTAGTAGTAGTTTTACCGTTGTTTTTATCACTTGTTGTGCTTGTATCTATTGAGAATTCAACAATTACACTTGCTGTGTTTCCAGCAGTATCAGTAGCATAGAATGTAATTTCATGGTCTCCGTCATCTAAGTCAACATCATATACAAATTTTAAGATTCCACCTGAGATTCCTTGATAATCCATTGTTATTTCGCTTCCACCATTTAAACTAAATTTAACTTCTGCAACTTCATCAACTTCAACTTCAAAAGTTAATTCAGAATCATCATATTCTTTATCTTCAGGAGTTATTACAGTGATTGTAGGCGGAGTTGTATTATTAGGGTCAAAAACATCTACTGTTCTTGTAACTTCAATAGCATCATTTCCTGCAGCATCTTGAACATTATAAGTAATTGTGTAAACCCCTATTGTATTTACATCAACAGGATTTACAATAACAATATTAGCTGTGATATCTCCATCAATATTGTCTAAAGCAGTAGCTCCTTCATCAGTATAAGTAGCCCCAAGAGCAACACTTTCAGGATTGTTTCCTAATAAAGTAATTACAGGTGCAATTGTATCTACTACTGTGGCTTCTACAACACTAACAGTTCTTGTAACTGGTGCTGCGAAATTTCCTGCAGCGTCTTGAACATTATAAGTTAATACATAAGTTCCTAATGTGCTTGTATCAACACTTCCTGTAACAACAATACTTGCTGTTATATCTCCATCTTCTATATCAAGAGCAGTAGCGCCAGCATCATTATAAGTTGTGTCTTGAACAACTGTTACTGGATTATCTCCTAATAAAGTAATTACTGGAATATTTGTGTCTGAAATTGCAGTAACTGATAAACTTAAACTATAATCATCATATGCTTGTGCAGGAACTGAAGACTCATCAGAACCGCTCAAGATTAATTCATAGTATCCGGGTGTTGAATAAACACTTTGATCAATAGTATAAGTTGGAAAATATGAAGTATCACTTACTACTAAATTACTTTCAAAAGTATGAACAATATTAGACTGTGCGTCATATAATATGATATTAAGAGTCATTGGAGGGCTTATTGAAATAAAATCACCGTTAAAATTAACACTCTCTCCTTCTACTATACTAATAGCTTGACTTGTATCTTCCCAATCACCATAAACTCCAATAGCACTTGCACTTCCAATTAAACAAAGTGCAAATACAAATATTGATAAAAGTTTTAATGTTTTCATTTTAGAATTTTCTAGTGAATCTTACTCCACCACTAAATTCAGCTTTAGTATCATATCCAGCTTGAACTCCTAATTTAGATTTTTCTCCTATTTTAAAATTAATTCCTGCTTTTCCTTTATATGAAAGTTCAGAATTTGTTTTTGAATTAGTATTTTGTTTTATTATACTATTATCAGCTGTTTTTATTTGTTCTGATATTTCTGTAGTATAATCCCATTTGTTTATTCCTCCGCCAATAAAAGGTGAGATTTTTCTGTTTGAAAAACCATGAAGTTCAGCTGAAACACCAAGAACTTTAAGATTTGTATTGTCTTCTGTTCCATAACCATATCTTCCAGTATTAGGTGAAGTAGCAGTTGTTATTTCTTTAACTCTTTCATCTTTTCCTAAACCATAATTTGCTACTAAAGCAATAGGACCTTTTTGAATACCAAATTGCCCTTCTACAAATTTAAAATCAGGGCTTGTATTAGCTCCAAAAATTAAATATAAATTTCCTTTTTTACGTTCTTTATTCTTTCTACTTTTGTCTATTGTTTTTTGAGCATTATCTACATTATTTGTTGAATCGCTTTTTGTTAATCTGGCAACTAATCCAGATTTAGTATCAATAACACCAGAAGCTGGAGTCCCATCTTCTTCTTTTTCTAAGTTTCCTCTGAAATATTTACCATACATTACAATATTCAAATTTTTCTCATCTTTTTCATCTTTTTCATATGACCAATGGTTTTTATCATTCATCTCCATTAGGATAAAATTTGTTTTTCCTTCGACTTGTTGATCTTCAGGAAGAGGAAGTACAACATATTTTTCTCCATTTCCTAACTCTAAAATTTTATTTCCTGTAAATGATTCCATATAGTCTTTTACAGAAGAAGTGAAAATGTAATTATCTCCTCTGAGTTCTTTAGCTTTTTTATTAACTTCTGCATTTGCCATATTTGTAGGATCTATTCCATTTGCTATTAAAATAGCTTGATTATCACACATATTTCTAACACGAGTTCCTTCAATTACAACTTTATTCATATTTTCTACAGGCAAGAAATGATACATTTCATCAGTTAAGATATAATCAGCATCAGATGATTCAAGACCCATCATAGGATGAGCTTTTGCTTCTTCAGAAGGCATAGCAGCAATATCTAAATCTTCATCGTATTTCTTCCTTTCTTTAAAATCTAAATGTTGAATATAGAATCTTTCATCTTCATTTTTAGCAGGATTATAAATAGCTTTTTCTTCAAGTACATCATCAGACATAGCTTTATATTGTGTGAACTCTGCACCTGTATCAAGTTTTTTATATTCACTTTTATTTTGTGCATTAGCGTCTAAAGAATTAGCACCAACAAGAATTCCTCCAGCTGTTACCCCTATTCTAATTTTATTAACTAATGAATTTTTCATAGACTTTCTCAGAATTTGTACTTTATAAATGTTTCTATGTTGTTGCTATTACAAAGTTACACACCTTTTATGTTACCTGTAAATTACACCTTCCTATTAATATATAGGTTTGAATACTGATTTATAAGTTTTATGCGCGGGCCGGGAGTCGAACCCGGCTCACCTCGTTTTTGCTCTTCTGTTTTGAAAAGTGGCAACGAGATATTCTACCAATAAACTACCCACGCAGTAAAAGACACCAAATTTTCTTTTATGAAACTTCTTTTAAATTTGAGTTATGCCTGGTAATAAATACTTAACAGTAAGAGTTTAAAAAATTAATTATAGTAAAATTCAAAATTACATACCTAATATCTTCATTACTACAAATACTGGCCAAACAAGTGCTTTTAGAAATCCTAGAACGCCCATCCAAAAACCACTAGCAGTAAAGATATAATAAATAGCTGCGCCAAGAAAACCTAGCCCATATATACATCCTGAAGAATTTTTATGAGTCATACAAATTTTATTTTTCTTTTTCATTTTAACCTCCTTTTTTTATTTTGTGTTTGATGGTCCCAGCAGGGATCGAACCTGCGATTTTCTCGGTGTAAACGAGATGTCATAACCACTAGACCATGGGACCTTAATTTCTAAAGATGTTTTCAGCTTTTAAAATTTTTGTTTTAGGAAACATTTATAAGTAATTCAACTTTTTTTTCACTATGGCAAAAGGTAACAAAAAACAAGAAACACCAGAATCTGGAATTCCAGAAATGCAAATTGATAATAAATATGCTCCTAAAAAACCAAGTGTTGAAGAAATGAATAAAGCTCAAAAAGAAGCTGAAAAAACAAAAAAAGAAATTGAAAAATTAAAATTATTTATTGTTAAAAAGTTTCCTTATGTTGAAGCATTAAGTGTTTTACCTCCTCAAGCTATTCCATTGTTTATCGAGGAAGAAGAGGTTCCAAAAGAAACTGCAAAGCACATTCATCTTAATTTAATTATTCCAGAAGAAAAAATTAAAGAAGCAGGTAAGATAAAAACAGAAGTTGTTAAAGAAATTGAAAGATTAAAACAAAAGATTTGGTTGCATATTAGAACAGCTGCTGATATTTGGGAAATTTGTTTAGATAGTAAATTTGAATTAATAAGTGCAATTGCAATGTCATTCCCACTTTATGATAAAGGTATCTTAGGTGCTTTAAGGGTTGCAGAAATCCATAAGTCTTTAGTTGTACAAAAATTTGACAAATATGTTGTTAGTTATGTTTTAGGTGGAAGCTTAGTTCGAGGAGATGCTACTAAAGATTCTGATGTTGATGTTTTTGTAATTATTAATGATACTGATGTTAAAAGAATGCCAAGATTAGAATTAAAAGAAAGATTAAGAAGTATGATTTATCAGTATGTTGCAGAAGCTTCGCATCTTGCAGGTGTGAAGAATAAGTTAGAACCTCAAATTTATTTATTAACTGATTTTTGGGAAAGTGTTAAAGATGCTCATCCTGTTATGTTTACTTTTATTAGAGATGGTGTTCCTCTTTATGATAAAGGAACTTTTATGCCGTGGAAAGCATTGCTTAAGATGGGTAAGTTAAAACCTTCTCCAGAAGCTATTGATTTATTTATGTCAATGGGAGATAAAGTTGTTCCTGGAAGTAAAAGAACTTTGTTATCTGATATTTTTGTAAATATTTTTTGGGGAGTTACTACACCTGCACAAGCAATTCTAATGCTTAATGGAAATCCTCCTCCAAATGCTAAAAAAGAATTAGTTAGAGATTTTAAAAAAGAATTTTATAATACAAAAATGATTGAAAAGAAATATATTGATTTTTTAGAAAAAGTTGTTAATACATGGAGAGATTATGAGCATGAAAAAATAAAAGAAATTAGTGGTGCTGAAATTGATAAATTCTTGAAACAAACAGAGGAATTTATTAAAAGATTAAAAGAACTTAGAAAGCAGATTGAAAAGAAAACAAATGAAGAAACAATAGAAAGAATTTACAAGGATGTTTTTGAATTGTTAAAAGAGATTACTTCAAAGAAATCGCAAGAAGATGTTATTAATGCTTTTGAAAAAGATTTTGTTAAGAAAGGAAAATTTGCTCCTCAAGATTTAAGAATTTTAAGAGATGTTGTAATTGCAAGAACTCAATTTAAAAAAGGAAAGTTAGATGCACATAAAGTTGACAATGCTAGAAAAAATGCAGATATTTTAATAAATGATTTAGTTGAATATAATCAAAGGTGTGAGTTAGAGAATAATAAAAAGAAGTAGACACAATGTTTAAAAACTAATTTTCTTGCTATTAATATATGAAAGCGAATTTGAGATTCTCATTCATTCGCTTTATAGGAGATAAATCAAATGAAAGGTAAAGTTATTCAATTTAGAAGAGGACTACACACGGTTCATGAAAGACATTTTTTAATAGAAGTTGATGAAATTAAAACAAGAGCAGAAGCTGGAAAGCTTGTTGGAAAAGAAGTTGAATGGAAGTCTCCTGCAGGAAAAGTGATTAAAGGAAAGATTTCTGGTGCTCATGGAAATAAAGGAGTTGTAAGGGCTATTTTTGAAAAAGGTTTGCCAGGACAAGCAGTTACAACAGATGTGGAGATAAAATAAAATGGCATCATTAAGAAAAGCATCAGCATATTCAAAAAAGATAGTTGTGCCTTTTACAAGAGTTAGTAAAAAAAGGCAAAAATCATATATAAAAACAGTTCCACATCAAAAAATTGTTAAATTTACAATGGGAAGAGAAGATCTTTATAATCAAGGGAAATTCCCTCACGAATTAACTGTTGTTTCAGATGAAAAAGTTCAGCTTAGACATAATGCTCTTGAAGCATGCAGACAATATATTAATAAAAAAGTTGATACAGAATTAGCAGGGCAATATGTTTTTAGGGTGATTCCTTTTCCGCATCATATTCAAAGAGAAAATAAAATGCTTACTGGTGCTGGAGCAGATAGAATGCAGACAGGGATGCAGTTATCTTATGGAAAATCTGTTGGAAAAGCAGCAATTTTGAAAAAAGGAAGCAAAATCTTTTTTGTAGCTGTTCCAAATGAAAGAGCTGTTCATTTTACAAGAAAAGTATTCAAACAAATAAAGGCTAAATTGCCTGGTAAAACTAAGATTCTTTACGAATTTAAAAAATAATCTATTTGTACTAATTACTAAGTGACAACAAATAGAAAGATTTATAAAGTATAATTTATGATAATTAGTATGGAAAAAATAAATCAAACATATTTTATTGGTTGCGGAAGTGATGGACAAAGATTGATTATAAACTGTAGAACCGCAAATGGAGACTATACAAAAATTGTAGAGAAAGGTAATGGGGAAGAAACAAATCTTTCAATAAATAATTCAATAGGTGACCTTGAAAATACACTAAAAGGAGACAATAAATAAAATGGCACTTGAAAAAAAATTAACAGAAAGAGAAAGTAGAAAAAATTTAACTTTATCTACTATAGGTAGACCTTTGATTCAAAATACTTTAGGTGCTAATCTTGCTTCAGATGTAACTAAATATGGAACAGAAGGAAAAGAAGTTGCAAAAGGGGCTTTTAATAGTGAAGAAATTAAAAAAGCAAAAGAAGAAGAATATCAAAGATTAAGCAGAGAAAATGAATCACTTGGAGTTGCTGGAGACTCAAGTTATGCCTATGATAACAATTATATTTCTAATAAAATACTAAACGGACTTGAACAAGTTATGGAAACTTCTTATCTTGAAGATTTAGCAGAAGGTGTTAACAAGTTTATTCCAGGATTAGACTTTGAACTTCCTGATAAATTAAAAGGATATGTTCATAATGAATTAATTCAAAAAGCTATAACTGCAGAAGGAAAATTAGATGTTGAAAAATTAAGTAAAGATGAAGAAGATGCTTTAGGAGTGTATCAAAACCTTAGAGAAGCTTATAGGCTTCATTCAGTAAAAAATATTGATAATTCAAACTATCTTAGAAATGAAAAAGAATATTTAAATGGAATTATGGAAAAATATAATCCTACGCCTAAGGAGGCTGAATAAAATGGAAATAAATAAAGCAAAAATAACATATTACAATGGTCCTAAGAACTATGGTAAATGTCAAGAGGGTTTTGATAATCATATGAATGCTGAAAATGTTGAAAAATTAGAAAAAATCACTGATGAATATGTTGCTAAAGTTAATGAATTACTGGAAGAAGGTAAAAAAGCAACTGTTACTTTAGATTTTATAATTAAATCTACAGACTCTGATTTAAAATGAGTTTAAAAGAAATAGTTGATATTGCAGGATATCTTGCAGGAGTTGGTGTAATTGGATGGGCAGGAAACGAACTTAGAAAACAATATGTTGCTTGGGCTGATAAAAATAAATTCTATGATAAAGGTGTGAAGTTTGAAGATATAAAATATAAAAAAGAATCAAAAGAAGATAATTTATTTTCTAAAACTGCAGCATTTTATAAACCATTTAGAAATATGGTTAATGTAGAAAGAAATTAAAAATTAAAATGTCTGAAAAAATTAAAATTAATTACAGCATATCTAATGATATGGAAATAGAAGTAAATCCTACTAATTATCGTCTGTTGCTTGAATGTTTAAGTCCAGAAGATGTGAAAAAATTTAAGGATTTTACTCAAAGTTACTTAGCAAAAGTAGATAATTTAACTAATTCAAATGATAAAAAGATTGTGTCTGGAAAATTAGAATTTAAGATTGAAAAAAATAATTTAACAAAAAATGACAAACATTGATGATATAGCAACAAAAGAAGAAGCACATTGTTTTCTTACAGAAGGAATTGCTGATATAGCATATTTACTCATGAGTAAAAACGGTTTGAGTAAAAAAATTGATACTCACATGATTAATCAAGATATTCTTCAGAAAAAATTCAAAATGAATGTTGATTTATATACTAATGCAATAAAGGGAATTCTTGTAATTAAATCAAGGCAGCAAGACAGAGATATAAAAGATTATGAAAAAAAATCAAAAGAAGCTCATGAAAAAGTGCTAGATGAAAAATATTAAAATTAGTTAGAGAGATAATTAAACACAATTTCTAAGGTTTGCAAAAGACTTAAATAATAGTTTTAATTTAATACAATAAGGTAACAGGTATTGCCTTAAGTCTTCGGACATACCGCAAGCGTGTTCCCGGTTATTACTTCTGTAATACCGGATTTTACTAAAATGGTAAAAAGAATTTCTATTTATATTGATGGTGCTAATTTTGTTTATGGTATGAAATCCTTACATCCAAAATATTCAGACTATCATTTTGATTTTGAGAGTTTTATTAAGAAAATTATTGGTAAAAATGATTTGATTGATATCTTTTATTATAATGCCTCACTAAAACAAGCAATTAATCCAAGAAGATTTAAGGAGCAGCAAAAACTTCTCGCGAGATTGAGGAAGATAACAAAATTCAAAGTTGTTTTATGTAAAAGGCAAAAAAGGTTTAACAAGGATGATGAAGAATATTATACAATTAAAGGAGATGACATTAATTTGGCTTTAGATATGTTAAATGACGCGTGGGAAAATAAATATGATAAGGCGATTTTATTTTCTGGAGATGGAGATTTTGCTCCATTATTGAAATATGTGAAGAACAAAAATAAGAAAGTAGAAGTTATTTCTTTTGGTGAGCTTGCTTCAAGAAATTTGCTTAATGAGGCAGACGAATTTAGTTTCATTAACAAAAAAATTGCAAATAAGTTTTTTTGGAGGGAAAAGAAATACTAATTAAAATTAACTAAGAATATCTTTAACTAAATTAGCCATTACATCTAAGAATTCTTCTGTTTTGTCTTGCCAATCGTCAATTTCTACACCCTTTAAGCTTTTTTCTTCGCCATGTGCTATTTTTTTATGAAGTACTAATAAATCCCTATAAAAAATAACATATTTCATTTTTAACTTTCCTGAATTAACAAAAGTTACCTTTAAATCAACTGGAACATGTTCTGGTGAAGGTGGGGTTATATTTGCTGCTATTAAAGCTGCGTGAGCAGAATCAACTGCTGCCCAATACAAACCTTCAATTGCATTTAATTCTGCTGCTTTGCTTCTTGCAATATGCATCGGAGCTCTTTGAAGACAACTATAAATTGCTTCTGGTGTTGATTTTATTTTCCCTTCAATTAAAAGGCTCTTTAAAGGATTGAAAAATCCAGCATAATCTAGCATTGCTTCTCCATGTCTTAAAACATTAAGAACAACAGGATCTCCCCTCAATAAATCTTCCCACCAAGTTGTCAATTTAATTGTATTAATATGCAAATCATTTTGATAAGGATTCTTTTTTAATAAATTATCTAATTCCTGCCTATACCACGCAATTAATTCTTGGTCCCATTTTATTGCTGCGTCATCTACAATAAGAATTATATCAATATCAGAACCTGCAACAGAACTTTGTTTTACTGTTGAACCAAATAAAACAACTGATTTAATTATCTTGTCAAAAACCTTGTAAGCTTTTACTGCAAAGTCCATTGCAATATCATGCTCTTTTTTAAGTTTTAATGTAGGGAAATCTTTTGGGCTAAGTTCTTTTTTTGATTTCTTATTTTTCTTAGAAACTTTCTTTGCAGTTCTTTTAGAAATTTTCTTTATGCGACGTGTATCTTCACGAGCATTTTTAATTACTTTTCTCTTTGCCATCTTCCTCTTTTATATTGGTAATATGTATATTTAGTTTTTAAATTTACTGGAATAGAGTAGTTATTCCATAGGTGTTCCGCTCATTCCTCCTCCTTTGCCTGGCATTTGTCCACCTAATTCTGTTGGTAATGAAGCCATTGAAAATCCAGAACCCCACATTTGATAATTTTGTGGAGGGAGCATCATACCATAACCTGAAAAATAACCTTCTTGAAATGCAGGAGATTGATTCCAAAGAGGTCCTGCTCCAGATTCATACATTGGAGAACCAAGACCTTCCATTGATTCTTTGACAGGATTTGTTTGCATGTGCTGCCACCATTGTCCTGCTTCTATTATTTTCTTAATATCTTTTTGAGGTAATTTTTCCATCATTTCTTTTAATGGAACATTTCCCATTCCCATTGGAAGTTCTGTGTGTTCAAAACCAAAATTATCTGAAAGATGAATGTGTTTTACAAAAGGAGCTATTTTTTCTGTTTCTTTAATAATATCTTTTTCAGTTGCTCCATGCTTTCTAATCATGTTAATATGTCCAACATCCCATGTAGCACCAATTAATTTTTCTGCTTGGACTTTTGCTTCTGATTCTGAAAGTTTTTCAGTTTCAACTGCTTTTTTTACAAATTGCTCTCTTGATTTTACAATAAGATTTCTTAGGTCTTCTCCTGTACTTAATGAAAAACCAGCAGGAGGATTTTCAATAGAAATAATAGGAGCTTTTGTTCCAAATTTTTTATAAGATTCAAAAGCAGTATTTCCAAAACTTTGTGAAGATTTTTCAGCTGCAAATTCTTCAATAGGAATAATTATTTCTGGGACTAAATCACTTCTTTGAAGATTATTTATCAAACCTTGCATTGCTTGAGATTCTGCCATTACAGGATCTCCAGGAGTCTCCAAATCTTTTTTAAATACTTCAGATACTTTAGCTAATTCTTTTTTTTGGTCTGGTGTTCCATATTTGTATGCTTTACTAAAAATAGTATTTACACCTTTATGAACTTCATCTAAATAATTATGTGCAGAGATGTAATGAGAATAAGCTTGTTTATATGCTGGAACTTTATTTATTTCTTCTTGACGAATACTCCCGTCATTTAAACCTTTTAAAACATGCTCAATCTGAGCTTGATTTTGTTGTAATATTTCATCTGCTCTTTCTTTATTAAAAAATAATGGGGAAATTTGATTGTCCCATTGAGAATCATTTGCGATTTTTAGATTTTTTTCAGGAGTGAGTATTTCTCCTTTTTCAATAGGAACTTCTTCCATATATTTTTCCTTATTTTGTGCTACTTCCCTTTTTGAAATTACTTCTCTTCTTATTTTTTCTTCATATTCTGGTTTTATCCTCTCTCGTTGAGGATAATATCTTGTTTCTTTTTCTAAAGGAATCATCTGACCTGTTTCCCTATTTACTGCAATCATTTTTCTTGCTTTTCTTTCACCTTGAAAAGTTTCGAATTCTGTTCCTGGAATTCCCTCTGCAGAATGAAATGTTACATTAATATTTCCAGAAGGGTCTACTTCATTACTTCTTTCAACAACATCAATCATTCTTCTTTCTGCAGCTTCTCTGTTTACCTCGCTAAACCCTTGTTGTGTAAATCCAGCAGAATCCATAACAGGACCATGCACAGACATATCTACTCCTGTTAATTTGCCTAATCTATTGACTTCTTTTAATTGTTGTTTTGGAATAGAATCAAATATTTCTGGAGAAACTAATGCAAGTTCTATTTGTTTTGCCCCTCCTGCAAGTTTTGAAGAAGCTTCTTTTAATATATTTGCAGATCTTGGATCTGTTGTTATTCCTAAACTTCCTGCTGCAACTTGATACCCTGTAAACACATCTCCATATGACGGACTTAAACTAGAATAACCTCCTTGATACAAATTATTAATAGTGTATCCTCCCTCTTTTGCCATATCTTTATTAAGAAATTTTTATTTATATAATTATCTTATTTAATATTTAAAAATAAACTTCTTTGCAAGGAAAAATAATGTCTTCACTCATTATTGAAGTCTCCAATTTCTTAAACATTTTGGGATTTGCTTTTGTTAATTTATTTATAGTATTTAAATATTCTTCAAAATTCTTTGCAAAAATAATAAATTCAAAATCCCATGGAGCAATTTGTTTTACTACATTAATTATTCTATTACTTTCTTCAGCATATTTCATAATTTTTCCAAGGCCTTCTTTGGTATAAGAAGCAAGATAAATAAATGTTTTATATAATTCATATCCTATTTTTTTATAATCAATTTGGATAGTGTATCTTATTATTATCCCTAACCTTTCAAGTTTTTTCATTCTGCTTCTT
>Ga0307991_1001439_pt1 | contig 16563 bp, 15 predicted proteins | sample EllFjometagen131_FD_203146 | JGI IMG/M metagenome (GOLD analysis project Ga0307991, IMG submission 203146) | Marine microbial communities from Ellis Fjord, Antarctic Ocean - #131 | ecosystem: Environmental > Aquatic > Marine > Unclassified | place: Southern Ocean | collected 2014-10-08
CGGCAATGTCCGTTATCACTGCCTCAATATTCACCCCACGAAGATCATCGTAGATACGTCTACCCATACCTCTTGCAATAACCACATCACAATCTTTTAAGGCTGCCAGGATACCATCATGTGAATGACCGTGGGCTCCTTGATGTTCGTGTTTATGCTCACTCTGTTGAATGTGATGACTAAAATTATTTTCACGATACTCTTTTGATTTAATAGTTCCCTCAACTAATTCAGCGATGACAAATCCTTTTGTCCTACCAAAATGTTGTGCAATGCTAGCCTGATTGTCAGATGCAATTCCAATTTTCATATTTGTTTCTCCGTAAATGTTTTCATTTGTCACCAGCCTAAAAGATATAATATACTATATAATGTTTTTATTGATAGTTGCTTTTTGTGTATTATACTTTTTCCATTGATCTTGTGTGTTGATCATTGACACAGTAATTATTTTGGAATGTCTTTCATTCTGTATTATAACGTGCCTTTTGGCATGTTTTTTGGAGCATACACACCTGCTTCTTAACATCTATAATTCGGGTTTCAGGGCGCAACTCCAGGTTATCCTGAGGTCCTTTGCAAATGACATTCACTGTAATCTAAGGAAGGATATTACAATGAAAAACATGGTCACTCTGCTACTTATACTGGTTTCTGTACTGGTCTACGGACAAGAGAAAACCCCAAAATATGTTGGGTCTAACAAGTGTAAAACCTGTCATAACAAGGTGGAAATCGGATCACAGTACGGTATTTGGCTCAAAGCATCTCATGTCAAATCAATGGAAACGCTTAAATCCGATGCCTCCAAGGCAATAGCTAAAAAGATGGGTCTCAAAACCGATCCTACTGAAGCACCTGAATGCCTGGTCTGTCATGTCACCGGCTGGGGCACCAAATCAGGATATCAAGTCTCCGTTGACTCAACCAATAAACGCGCTGTAAAAACGAATGATGATCTCGCACGGGTTGGCTGTGAATCCTGTCATGGACCAGGTAGTGTCTATAAATCTAAGAAAAATATGATCGGCATTGCGGATGGAAGCATTGATGGAGCGACTATGGGTCTGACGACGATTGTTGAAAAAACCTGTACAGTTTGTCACAATCCTGATTCGCCGACCTATAAGCCTTTTGATTTTGCAGTCCGCGTGAAGGAAGTATCTCATCCCATTCCCAAGAAGTAGTACGCTATGACCTTGCGCTTCAGAAATCTGCTACTGGTCGGTTTTATAGGTGGTGCTGTATGTCTTGGCCAAACCGAATCCAAGCAAGCTCCGGATCAGATCGAAATTGGCATACTTGAGAATATTTTCAAACCGGTACAGTTTAATCACAAACTCCATGCTGAAATGACCAAACCTGGTAATGGCTGTGCAACCTGTCACCATCATGCTGAAGACGGGGTTTATGAAGCATGTGCAGATTGTCATGTCACTGAGGAATCTGATGCATCCATGGAAATGCCCACCATCAACGGTGCCTACCATCGCAATTGTTTAAACTGTCATCAGAACTGGATGGATGATCATGTTTGCGAAACATGTCATATTCAGCAGAAATGGCGTTTTAATCCAAGACGCTCTCTGGATGCAACAGATGTGCTGGCATATGAACATAAAGAAATCACCGTTCCTGAGATTTTTCATTTTGATCGTCCAGACTCCAGGGAAATGCCCGTGGCCTTTCATCATCGGGAACATGTTGATCTTTACCGCTACAAATGTGAGCACTGCCATCGTCAAACCGACTGTTCAACTTGCCATAACGGTCAAACAGATGTTAAGACAGAGGCATTGACCCTACCTGTCCACCATGCTCCTTGCAGTAACTGTCATGATACGAATGACAATGAAAAATGTGGACTATGTCATAGTGAAACGCCATCCTCGGGCTTTAGTCATGATCTAACAGGTTGGCCACTGAGTCGCTTTCATACCAAGCTGGAATGCCAGTCCTGTCACACAGGTACAGCACCAGTAATAGCCCTCAATAATTCTTGTATTGAATGCCATGATAATTTTGAAGTTGGGGTATTCGATCATAGTACTACCGGGTTAGAACTCAATGATGATCATATTGAAATTGATTGTTATGAATGCCATATCAATGATCATTATGATGTCACACCAAGTTGTGTAGAATGTCACGATGAGGATATGATTTTTCCCGAATTCAAACCTGGAACTCAAGTCACACCATAATTATAGATGACACTCAGCCACCATCAGGTTCTTCACCTGGTGGTGGCTGAGTATTGAAGTGTGACTTAGGGCTTTAAATTGAACTGGATATCCAGGAGCCCTGGACACTCAAATCAATTCAAAAAATAGAATAAGTATTAACACCTAATAAACGTCATTTCGATGAATGACATCGTGGCATTTCAGAGTACAGGTTCCATGGCCAGGATCTGTCGTTTCGACTTGTTTGACACCATTAAGTTCGGTGATAAACGACTGGTTGAGATCAATAAGGCCAGCATTGTCTGCACTACCATGAGGATTGTGACAGGCCCCACAGCTATATCCTGCTCTTTCGATGTGAAGACTATGGAATTTAAAACCGTCATTGCCCAGAATAATTCCCTGATCGTGGCAACTCGTACAAAGCGCCATCTCATAAATGGATGCAAAGGGTGCCTCAGTATACTCCAATTTCAGAATATTGGGAATAGACGAACCATGGGGACCCTGAGGACCGCTTTTATCATCATTTCCATGACAATCGGAGCAGGTGATAAGTGATTGTTCACTCCATCCGTCCTTCAAACTGGGGACATCCACATTCATGCCCACATTTTCAACAGGATGAAAGCTGCGGTTTCCTATCATAAGGTATCTTGAAATATCACTGCCGGAATTCACATTCTGATTTTGGCCATGACATTTGTAACAAACTTCATATTCATGGTCTGATACAGATTTTTTAAAACCCATGGCGTCGACACCTTTTACAAAAGCAAGGCTTCCATCCAAGACCGGAGAAATATCCATTTTACTGGCAGCATGAGGGTTGTGACAATCACCACAGCGTATCGTACGGTCATCTGCCAAACCAAAATTCCAGGGGACTTCATCCATATTGTCGTAACCCATGTCAGAGACATTGGGATTAATTCTTATGGGATGGGCAAAAGGCTTTTCAAAAGTCTCTTCAAGATTTTGCAGACTGGCGATCTCATCCTTTTCATCCTTGTTGCCATCATGGCACCCCAGACAAAGCGTATTCTCATCAGTTTTCAGAAGCTTGGCATTGGCAGGTAAAGTGTGGATCTCATGGCACTGCATACAGGCCATACTTTCCAGACCGATATGAAGGGTACTCTGCGGATTGCCATGGGTGGATTGTTCCCAGTTTTGCATCTGATGACATTCCATACAAATTGCAGATTCATCGTTAGAAACTCTCAAGAAACTACCATTATCATTGTTGTGCGGGTCATGACAGGTGATGCAACCGACTTCATTTCGAGCCAGCAATTGCAGGGGTGAATCGTCAGAGGGAGGACTAATTTCTACTGCATTTACAGGAAAGTTAAATAGGTGGAGATTATAGTTTGGAGGCGCTTGGATATCGTTTGAAGTCATGTTGATCTGCTTACGACCATCTTGATCTCTGTGTGGAAATGATGGTGCCAGGGCGCCATCATGACATCCCAGGCAATTCCGACTTCCTGGGTCCAGTGGGTGAATATGATCACTCGTTCTGGGGATTTCTTTTTCCATATTAAATGAACTTACGCCGCCCTTGCGATACCAAAGTGGTTCAACTGCACTGGCCTTATGGGGGACGTGGCAGGACCGACACAGTGAGTAATCCGTTAGAATAATCTCAGAACCTTCTGAGGCAGCCGAAATGGAGGTCAGGTTGTGAGGCGTATTTACAATTTTACCCTTGGACTCTAAATCTTCTGGCCCCTGCCCCATGAGTCCCGCAACCATAAGGAATGAAAGTAAACATATTATTCGATTTCTCATAGATGTCTCACAAAACGCAACCATACGGATAAATTTTCATCAAACACCCTGTCAGGTTTTCCTTGGGCCTGAAGCTCCACGGCCCAGGTAAAATATTTCATGTTGATTTTTACAAATGTATTTAACCAGAGATACTTCTCAAAATAGTCAGATTTATAGCGGTACATGCTCAACAAGTTCAGACTGCGACCACGTGCCAGCTGATAGGTTGCTCGTGTATTCAAATGGAGACGTAAATCGCTTGATTCACCCATTTCACTAATTGTAAGGTGATCAAGTGAGACTCTGAATTTACGCTGTATATATTTTAATTGGATGTTGTGGGTAAAAGCATTTCTCAGGGTGTCACTTGAGAAATCTAGATCCGTACCAAAATGATTCATCAGCTTAAAGGTATTTCCAACCTGTACTTTCTGTCCAGGCAAGAAATCAAGATTAACTCGGAGCTCATGATCGATATCATATCTAGCATCATCTTCCTCATCAAGCCGAATAAAAAACTCCCCCTCTGAGTAATCACTGATCCCCAGCTTCATGAGTCGAGTGTGGAAAACAGGAAATCTTTCTTCCAATTCATAACGGATATCAACGCCAGAACCAAAGCGGTAAGATTCCTTGAAACCTCCCTGCACAAGACCGAGAGCTGTGTTTTCGGTCCCAAAGCGCCAGTGGAGTCCTCCAGAATAGGAGCGCCAATGATAAACTGGATCCCCTTCAAGTGGATTGACCTGCTTACCCTCTGTTATAACCTGGGCGATAAAATGCTGACCAAGTTTACGGCGGAAATCGACATCGTATGCCCGTGTATTGATGTAAGTGCCATTGTAAGCGACCTGCTGATTGCTGAGGTGAGTCCAGAGTGTGGATTTTTCAGAGAGTTTATAATTGAGTCGCTGATAAATTTGCCAGTGTTCCTGACCGCCAAAGCTGTAAAGTGAATTCATGCCAGTCCAGCTAAGCTTCTTTAGGGGTGATCCGTGCCATTGCAGGGTCAGATTTGAGTGATCCTCATCTCTTTCAGTTACACCACTCGTATAGAGATCCTTCTCTCCCCGAACTCGAAATTTCAAACCGAGAAGTTGCTTCTCCAGCTGCAACTTGTAGAACTGATTTTTAATCTCACTCTCGTTCCTCGTGGCACTTCGAGTACCAAAGGCTGCTACGATTCGACCAGACTCACCCATGGGAGACTCAATCTGAAGGCCACTTACCTGCTCCTGGTGGGTCAGAGTATCTCTGGCAATCTGCATGGGATTTCTTAACTGGGAGTAGCTGAATAGCTCCAGCTTCATACGACCCAGAGGAACCATTTGAGCCCGTACCTGATACTCAGGTAAGAATTGTGTGCGATCTAAATCAGCCGATCCTTGTAGAATACCACCTCCAGTGAGCTGGTAATTGAGAGAGAGGAAGTTGAAGCTTTGCTGTAATCCAATGTTTACCCGCTCCATGTGGAGCATATTCTGAGAATCATCAAAGGAAGAAGGAACCAGACCAACTCGACCCTCAATGCGGCCAGTGGTCTCCAGTGTTTGTGAATATACAGCAACACTGACCATCATAACCAGGGCTACACCGACCAAAAATTTTCTTCCCATACGAGGACCTATCATTCCTGATACTGCTTAGGGTTGTACATGATATTGAAAAATTTGTACTCGATTATTGTAGGGATCAGCCACATATAAATACTGATTTGCATCAAAGTACATGTTGCGAGGCATCAGGAATTGACCTGGGTCAGTCCCATTGTCACCAAAGAAGTAGAGCAGTGCCCCGGATGGATCAAACATCTGGATATTACCAAAGGCAGCATCAGAGACAAAAAGGACTCCATCCTGGCTCTGTGCCACATCCTTTGGAAAGGCAAAACTCCCAGGCACTTGATCATATTTCCCAAAGCTGGAGAGAAATGCTAAATCACTCCCATAAGTTTTTATCTTTCGGGCCAAGCCATCCAACACAAATATCTCTCCTGAACCGGCATCAACAGCCACTGATATTGGATTTTGTAATTGTCCAGGACCTGTTTCATCCAGACCAAGAATCCCCATCTGTTCACCGGCAGATGAGTAGATATAAACTTTCCCTGTAGGCGGATCAGATATGAATAGCCTTTGGGAATGCTCATCATAACACAAATCACCAGGTCTTTTAAATTCTGGATTAGCAATTTCACCCTGGACGACTAGATCTTCACTCAGGATGAAAATTTTCTTGTCCTGAAGATCACTAATAAACAGGAGTTGCTCCCCGGCAGCAATAGCTGTGGGATATTTGATTTGAGGTAATGAGAAGTATTGATCAAACCGCCAGACTGCGGCGTCCTTGATAAACCTGTGAAGGCCCCCCCTGCCTGAGTCGACAATGAGCATGCGTCCTTGTGAATCCAAAGTGATATCTGAGGGGTGATCCAGGAAATATTGATTTCGGGGACCAAATAATTTTCCAGAGAGCCGTTTCCAAAATCCGGCTTCAGGCGAGGCATTCCCATCGACAACCTGCTCGAGTGTTAGATAGGGCTGTTCCAGATCAGCTGGAAACTTCAGATTGCTACCTACATTTGATGTAGAAGCACAGTTGTTCAGCCCAATACTTAGCAGGCAGGCCACACCGCATAATGTTGCCAGTTTCAGTTGCATGTTAATAACGTTTCCTCTTCACGGGATCGTGATAATAATTGAACTTCCACAGAGTGTTCTCCCCGTGACAGTCCGTACAGAGTGTTTCATGACTGGGATTGCGTAAAAATGATGTCATATAGTCACCATCTTCATTGGTATCCTTTTTAACCGATACCTCAGGATTAAATGACCAGCGATGTGGATCATGGCAGGTAAAACAGTCTATAAAACCAACGACTTCTGCCGGTCCATCTATATCAAACAAGGGAAAATCTTTCCAGGTTCCTGTTCCCCTCACAGGATGCGTAATGGTTCCATACTCCCGGGGGTGATTCCATGAATCAGGCATTTTCTCTGCTGCACTACCAGAAGGCCGATGACAAGAGAAGCAGATATGTTCATTCATCGTCTTTCCGGCAGACTCATCCCAGGCACTGACCAGGCCATCTTCAATGGATGCATTATGCGCGGCATGACAAAAAGAGCAGGCATTATGGGTTTCATTGCTCAAATCATGATCCGTATTGATCACTGCGGCTTGATCTTCATGGCAATCAAGGCAAAGTGTTGGCTCTGGCCAATTGCTCATTCTTAAAAATGAGTTTGCATCATTTCCATCAAGATCAGCGGTTTTGAGCTCATTGTGGGAACGACCCCAAACATGGGGATCATGACAGGTAATACAGGTAATTTTTCCATCGAATCCGGGTAATGTCGATGTCTCCGCAATAGCTATATCCATGGGATGATCAAAACCACCAACGGTGCTGGGATAATGGACTCCAGTATGACATGATTCACAGAGCATTCTGGTTTTGTCCACATCAGAGTCTTCCCAACCACTTCCATGAGTGTCATGGCAAACGGAACACTGACCCTTAAAGGTCTTGGATGCTTTAAAATATTGTTGAAACCCTTCACGACTCACACTATGGTCTGAGGCAAATATTTTTTTCTGGTTCGTGTGACAGGCTGTACAAAGCTGTCCCTGCGCATCATCTGGAAGCTTTAGGAATGAGGTGTATTCAGTTCCTTCCTCATTCTGAAAACCTACTGAATGTTTCTGTGTGTATTCCCACTGATGAGGGTCGTGACAACTGGTACAGAGAAGATCATCCCCTGCTTTAATACCCAAGGCTGGCACGTCTTTGGGCATGATAAAATCTTCGACAAGATGACCCTCATGGCTATAAGCTTTTAGAGGTGCCAGTCCTTCAGGTGAATGACAGAACAGACAAAAGGCATTGCCACCATCTGATTTATCAATTTCTTGAGCCCACATCATTTTGCCCTGTCCATTGTGAGTGGAATGACAAGAAGCACAAACATCCTGACCCTCCAAATTCGGTCCCATAGAGGAACCAGAATTACTCAGGGTGGTTGGCAAATCGTGGTCGGTCAATTCGATTTGAAAGTATTCTTCATGGCAGGATGTACACAGCGCTTTGCGATTCTCACCTTCAACGGCAAGCACGGGGCGATCCCCATGAATAGGATGACAGGTCAGGCATTCAATGGTCCCATCGGAGCTAAGCTGGCCACCTTCTGGAACCTGTTGACTGGGAGATAACTTTACTTTAATGGGATGGTTTACATGATCCTTGGCATTCGATGAGTGGCAACTCAAACAAAGATCCGAATTGACAGCCTCATCCCGGAGGAAGGGAGCAAGCCCACCTGGATTGTTTGGTTTCAAGGCATGTGGCGTGTGGCAAGTTCCACAGTAAATTTCTCCATCAGTACCCAGAGGCAGCCCCTGAATTTTCAAGTGTGCCTGGTTCATATCCTTTTTGTGATTGCTGGAGCCAAATACTTCACGTGAGTCTTTCACATACCCATCATGGCATGAAAGACACATTTGTTCGTGACTTACGACACCTGCTCGTCCATCAATAACGGTACTGGTTTCCAGCTGTGGTAGCAGACTTTTAACATTGTTTCTTTCGGGGTGCCATTGGACATGACAAATGCCACATTCCTTTTCATCACTGTTTTTTCTCTTCCCCTGTCCAAGTAGGAAAGCGGGAACGAGGAGCAAGACGAGTAAATAACTACCATATCTTCTCATCATGGCAACTGTACCCCCATGACAGAGCCTGTTGCACTTTCTACGACCCATAAAAGACCTGATTTATCCCAGGCAATACCTGTGGGATTCTGGAAATGAAGTGGATTGCTATTTGAGTCCACAATCATGGTCCCTTCACTGCTTTGGGATTTGAAAATCTGAAGGGTACCTGTAAAGCTATCACTTACTGCAATGCGTCCATCTGCCTGACTTGCTACGCCCTTGGGACGGAAGAATTGTCCGGGTGTAATTCCCCAATCTGCAATTTGTCCCTGGTAGCGAAAATCAGTATTAAACAACTGGAGGCGTCCATTGAGCACATCACAAACAAATATCTGGTCATCTTTGCCCGACGATATGGTGGAAGGGTAGCTGAATGTGGGTCCAACACTCCCCTTTTTTCCCAGCGTGTGTTTTAGTTGTCCCTTGCGGTCAATAACCAGAATCTGATGTCCATCATTGTCAACCACCCAGAGCTGTTTACCCACAGCGAGAACATCGGTGGGATCGACAGATGACTCCAGCGGAATATTGACCTTCAGGTTTAAATATTTATCCAGGATAAAAACAGACTTCGCCTGGGTATCGCTGACCAACAGTCCCCCATTGTCATCAGCAGCCAAACCAAGCGGTCGCTTCATCTCAGGAAAACGCAATTCTGTGGAAGCACCCTTGCTATCAAACACCAGGATACGCGCATTCACACCATCAGCGACACATATCCGGCCATCCGCTAAAATGGCTATATCTGTAGGTAAGGTCATATCTGACTGATATTGATGCACGATTTCAGCACTGCTGAGAGTACCGGCACAGACCAATATCAGGGCGATGCGGGAAAGGATATTCATCGCTTAGAAGCTCGGGATGTAAAATTCATCATATTTATTGAACACATTGGGAATACTCAGAGTCATAAGTTCTTCAGCCCGTTCATCACTATATCCTAATTTCTCCCAGTCTAGCTCACCCTCAGCAGTAGAATGACATCCATCACAGCTAAGCGCTTTGTCAATATCTTTCCGATATGCTGACTTACAAAGGGCGTCTTTTCTGGAAAGGTCATTCTTAATTTCCTCGGTAAGTGTACTGGAAAACTCAGCATCATTCTGACCAACATATGCTGGGGCCCCAGAGACGCTCCTCACTATTTGTATGGACATCAAGGGGATATCCTCAATGAGTGCGGAAGCGAAAGTATTGCGCTCAATATCATACCACTGATACTCACCGTCTGATTCGTCGGTGTGGCAGGTTGCACAGGCAATAAAACCGCCATGCATATTGAGGAAGGCCCGTGTTTTTATATTCTCGTTGTGAGGCAAGGGAGTATGACAACTCAGACAATTTGAACGATAGTCCTTCCCAATAAAATTCACTTCAGGATAGTAATGAAAGTTTTCCAGCGCTGCTGATAGATCATTACTCACGTTTTCCACTACATAGGCTGGATCTTCAAGTATCTTGACAGTATCGGAAAGGGCTTTTTCGACCAATTCACTGGTGTCAATGATATCCGAATTTGTCACTCTCTCGATGAAGGAGAAAGCCATAATCACTCCCGTCACTGACAGGAGTGCGAAGAATGCATATCCCAGGGCAAAAAACCGTCTACGCATCGTATTCCTCCGTAAATTTATCAGAATCAAGTCCATGCTCTTCTTCTACCTCATGCTCTGAGATATACCCTGTAGCCCAGGCCCGACTCATTGGGAATTTCCCAGGTCGCCAGTGAACCAGATAGAAATGCCATACAATGATGGCCAATACGGCCAGAATGGCTTCCAGCGAGTGAACGAGGCGTGCAACATCTACCCAGAACTTGGGTCCCAGGTGCTCTAGCCAGAGAATCAAACCTGTGGCGGTCATCACGATGGTTCCCCAGGCAAAGGCCAGGTACTCCATTTTTTCTGCGTAGTTGAAATATGGCATTTGGGGCGGTTCATTTCTAAGATGCAGCAAGTAGGCCAGGTTTTGGAAAATGTTTTGAGCATCAACTACCTTTGGCATCATCGCCATGATTTGTGTACGTCCACGTTTTGTGAAGATGGCATAGCCAATGTGGTAGATGCTCACTGCCGTAAGGGCAACGGCGAAAATGCGGTGGAGCCACTGTCTCAACTCTCCAGAAAATAACCAATCTGGAACCCAAGACAGTTCATTCACCGGTGGAATCCAAAGGAAGGCCCCTGTAACTGCAAGTCCAGTAAATGACATAAACATTATGACGTGAGAAATACGTTCAGCTTTATTGAGTCTGAGAAAGAATCTGACCTCTTCTCTTGGAGGTAATGGATGCTTCTTCAATTCAGCTCGAATTCTGAAGAAATCCAGAATATTGTGAATGAGCATAAACCCGATTACTCCGACAATCAAGCTGATGTAAATCAATTTCAACCACATCAGTGTATCAGCCTGCCATCCAGAATATCGAGCATGCATGGAACCTTGAACAAAATTGTCGCTGGCACCTTCGTGACAACCAGCTCCCGAACAAGTTTCACCCACTTGCAGTGGATGAACTGTGGAGCGTACATCTGTGGAGGCGAACACAGAGTGATAGTCGTGACAATCAGAACAGACGGGTAAACGGTCGTCACCAAAAGTGAATCCCACCCCATGATACGTATCCATAAATGAGGCAACCATATCATCTTTAAAGATGTCATCCACCATATCGTCGTTGGTATGGCAGTTGGCACAGATCAGCATTTTGCGTTTTTGTGTCCAGAAATCATTATTGCCAGAATGAAATTCCATATGCTGAATGGCGAAATCCAGATCATTGGGTTTATGGCATTTCTCACAATTCTCTTTGATCTCAGCAAATACTTCGCTCTCCACATGAATTTTCTGTGGATTAAGGTGACAGCCTTTGCAACCCGGTTTAAAGTCATCCGTATCATCTCCATTAAGACCGTGAGCTGAGGCAGAAAGTTTCTCGGCCACTGGAGCATGGCTGAAGGGGGTTCCACTAAAAGGATCTTCTATGTGGCAGGCTTGAGTACAATCGACAGCTTTCGGCTGTGGCGTGTGGGGAATGTTTGTCACATCTGAGTGGCAGGCAGTACAGGATAAACGACCATGAACCGAATTTTGAAAGGCAGCTTCATCCACATAAAAATTATGAAACTCACCAGAAGCATCCATTCGTCCGAATAATTTATACTGGTGACAGCTCATGCAGTTCTCTTCGTCTGCATAAACGCCTATTGAAAAGATCATCATCACAATAAGCAGGCATAATCTTAGTCTATTTATCTGATGTGTATTATTCATAATCACTTTCATGTTTTCGTTCTAAAGATCGTGACAAGCGAGACAGAGCTGCTCTTTATCAAGACGCAGCTGCCATTCATTATCACCAGGTCCATCATATACTACATTTTCCCTATTCAAGATACCTCTGGGGTGAGTATAGTGACAGGTATTGCACTGTATCGTGTTGTCAGCAGAAACAGGTAGGCTGATACCCACTCGAGATTCAGTGGCCTTAAGTGTTTTTGAATTTGACGCCAGTTCCTTATCAATATGTTGAGCTTCATGGTGATGTAATGCATGACACTTATTACAAGTAGGCGTCATTTCCAGGTACATGGCTGTCTTAGTGACCACATCTGCTACCTGATTGGGAACTTCAATATGGCAGTGTAAACAGGTTGATTCATCCAGAGCACCACTTTCGCGGCGCTGTTTGTGCGGATTGAGAGGTGTATAATTTTTGCTCTCATGGCAGACAAAACAGAAATCCAATTCTGTCTGAAAAGGTCCGCCCCTTAAAAAAGTTTGATTGGCTCGATCTGTCTTGCAAGTCACTTCATGACAGGTCAGGCAGCTAAATTCATCGGCTCTCTCCATAGGAAAGTCAGCCGGAATGGATATGCCACTTCCGTGGACATCAATGTTATCTAATTGGTGAATTTTACTATTTACAGCTTGCCTGGTGTGGCACACAACACAGGCATCAGGATTGTAGTTTTCCTTGGCAGGTTTCTCGGAACTCGTGTGACAGCTGCTACAATTGTCATTACCATGGGGATTGATTTTCCCAGGCAAGGTTAATTGCGCATAGCAAACGCTTAACAACAGAAGGGAGCCGGTTAGTAATCGGCTCCCCACCATTAATCCGTATGAAAACAGACTATTCAACTTGTTCACTGAATAGTCTATGGTTCCATTGGTAAGTCATCAGACGAGTCATCAGACAAAGCAACCCATGTGTGGGCTTCGAGTGCTGAATAGATCATTGAGTTGGCGCCATTCTTCAAGCTCTTGGCATCATAACCCAGGGCTGTCAACCAGGCTGTCATCATGGATGAAGTCTGACCAGTCCAGCAATAGGTCACGATGGTCTGAGTAGGATCAAGAATTTCAAGTCCATCATTGGCAATTGTCAGTGTACCAGGAGCAACCTGATAAGCACCGGCGATATGACCATAATAATTCCAGTCTGTGAGCTCCCAGTAGTTGAGAACCTGGTAGTTTTCAGGAGCATCAATAACATCAACAGAGGCGATTCCCTTGAAACCCTCAAGGATAGCATCAACACGTTCTGCCAGGATGGCTGCGCCATCGGTCAGATCTGTGTCAATCACTGGATCATCCATACCTGCAAGCATGGCAGGTGGAGCATCTGTAGACCAGTTAGCATGATCAACAGCATGGCTGCTGATAGAACCTGTCCAGCTATCAAACTGATAGGCCCAGCTGCTCATTCCGAATAGTAGACTTTTTGCATCTGTGTATCCACTAAGGCGAAGCGCAACAACAGCATGGGCTGCAGACTGACCTGAAAAACAAGCCACAACGACAGGAAGATCTGTTGTGTTATATGTTTCAACGGTTGTCAGAATATTGCCATAAGCACTATTCACTGCTGTTGGGATATGACCTAAATCATAAGTATCCGCATCACGGATATCAACAATGAAATAGTTAGCTTCGTTACCTGTTACGTCTGCAGCAGGGATGTTCCAACCTGCAATAACGGCATCAGCATCATAGGAATTATCAACCATATACTCGGTCAATGTTTCAAATGCTGTTAGGGTTTCTTCATCATCAGTGTCCTCACAACTTACCATAAGTCCTAGTGACAACACCAATACCAATACTAGTCTCCAATCAAGTTTCATCTTACCTCCTTGGGGCTTTGTTAACTTGTTTTCTTTTGACTTTTTACTCATGACAGGCAGAACAATAGCTACCGTCTGAAAGGCGTCCCAAACTCGTGAGAGCATTTGCGGGAATTTCACCACTCAGATCATCGTTGGTAATATCGTTCTCCATATTTTCATCTGTTAAATAAAGCGCTTCATTTACTGCAGTACCTGCTCCGGCAGCTCCGTGCATATGGCAGTTTTCATAGCAATTTTCAGTTGTGTAATCCTGGGTGGAACTGGCTGCCCAGTTTGTATCTACTAAAGTTCTCTCCGTCCAACGCTGAATATTATGAGGACTGGCGTACTTCCAGGTTTCCATATCAGCATAATTTGACATACTATGGATATTCCAGGCCTCATACGCATCTGGTGATACAGGAATGTGTCTCACAGTAATCCACCCTTCATCTGAATGCGCATGATTGGCATCGCCATAATAGGGATTGCGTCCAATCTTGAACTGGGGATAAACTCTGTAACCACCAGGTCCATTAGAAGCATAGTCTTCTTCTACCACATATTCATGGGTCCACTCGCCGGCATGGCATGTGTTACAATTATTGTATTGCTGTGAGTGACAAACAAAACAAGCCAGGTCAGGACCATCTGTTGCATCTGCGTTGGGCCAATGGGCAACGTGAAAAGCATTATCATCGTTGTCAACCTGATGGCAATCAATACACTGGGGTAAATCAGTGACCTGATAGCGAGAGGTGTATTCTGCATCTGTGGCACCTTCACCATGCATATCTTCTTGATGACAATCCAGGCAGGTATAACCATAATCATTGTGAATATCAGGTACATTTCCAGGGACACGTTCCTGGTTGGCATTCCAGTCATCACCTACACGAGAGCCATGACAGGCCGTACAGACATTTGCTTCATCAGGGGTGGCAATAAATTTGTGGCTATAGCCCACACGCTGTTTAAGAAAACCACCGCCAGCTCCATTGGGAATACTGACGTGGCACTGACCACAGGTTGTGTGACAGCTACTGCAATCATTGGTGAAGCCTTCCTGTATTTCTGCAGGGCACTCTTCAAAGGAATCATAACCATTGCGGAATGCTACATGAGCCTTCTCACCCCATAGGTTACTATGGATACTGGTCTCATTCCGGGCAACAATATCAGCGTGGCAACTCCCGCCACTACATCCAAGTTCACCAACTGCAGAAGGATCTCGCATCAATCCTTCGTGAGCCGCACGAAAGGCAGAGGTATCATCCTTTGCATCTACCTGTGACGATCCACCATGACAGCCGGCACAACCGATGGCTGCGTGTACAGGGTCAATATCAGAATAAGAATTCACACCGCGTGTGGCATTGATTCTAATTAAAACTTTTTGCGTGAGTGTCAACGACACCGTTCCGCCACCTCAACCAGGCGCCGCATGCCCCTCATCCTGGGGATCCAGATTTAAGTCGTTAATGATAGAAGTGAGTGCTGCACTATTTGTGTGGCAACCCTCACAGGTATAGTCCGTCAAATCTCCATCATTGGCTGGATTGATAGCATCACAACTTATTAAGGAGAAACTCCACACCAGCAGCGTGGCTATCCAAAGTTTTTGTATTAGTCGCATTTGAATTTCACCGATAATATTTTTTTAAGGTTTTCAACATTGAGAACCTGTTGGTAAACTAAACAGGTTCTACAATTTTCTCCTCTGACCCGGCAGGGTGTATCATCAAAGTCCCAGCATGGCCTGCAACTTTTATCCCCGGCTGGACATGTATGATAATCTTCCAGACAGCAAGGCTTCATTTCGTGACAGGGCAGCATGGAAAGAATGTATCGAATGCCTGCAAAGTTCAGCTTATTCTCGTGAATCTGTCTTTGAATGCAAACGATCCATTCAATATCTGATTCCGTGTAACGCCTGTGACCAGAATCCAACTTATGTGGAACGAGCAAACCCTCACGTTCATACAAACGCAGACTCTCAACCGAAAGATTTAGCTGATGAGCAACTTCCCGCGGTGTATACAACTTTTGATCTGGGGAAATATCAGTTGGGGTGTTGGTATTTGGATTTAGGCTCATTCAATTTTTCCGTATTCTGAAATACGGTATTTACAAAGGGCATGCCAAAAGACTTATGTAATTGCTAGTGACTCGCATTTAGCTGAAATACTTGCTGTTCTCATACAAAAATATTAGGTTAATTAATATCCTCTCATCACATCAAATGATTTTGTTCAGTAATTTTGTAATAAATCTATTACTTCTGGGCATTCGTCTGAATATCGAGAAATGATTCTCGCATCTGAGAGTGACTCGATTGGCGGTCATTGCCCATGGTTTGACGAATAGAATCATTTGGTAGATTTTGATTTAAGGGAATATTGGAAGCGTGGAGTACCTCAAGCATAAACCAGCAGCATTCATCCCGACGGAATTTTTTAACCGTGAGCCTATCAAGGTAGCTCAATCACTCCTGGGAAAAGTCCTCGCCGTCCGTCACAAAAGCATCTGGCTCCTGGCCAGGATCATTGAAACGGAAGCCTACTATCGTGAGGAGAAGGCCAGTCATTCCTCCCTGGGATATACAAACAAACGCAAAGCTCTGTTTATGTCACCCGGTACTATATATATGCCTGAATTCAACCAGTAAGTGCAATTTCTTGTTTCCCAAAGAATACATCATTAGGTGTTTTAAATCCAAGACGTTTCCTTGGCCTATTATTTAATCTATCCATGACAAAAATTTCATCAGACAT
>Ga0307991_1001442_pt1 | contig 16528 bp, 15 predicted proteins | sample EllFjometagen131_FD_203146 | JGI IMG/M metagenome (GOLD analysis project Ga0307991, IMG submission 203146) | Marine microbial communities from Ellis Fjord, Antarctic Ocean - #131 | ecosystem: Environmental > Aquatic > Marine > Unclassified | place: Southern Ocean | collected 2014-10-08
ATCTTTTTTAAGAACTATTTCTTTACTTCGTTTAGATACACTTCTCCATGCATCTTTATCTAAATCAAAAAATGTAGCAACTTTTGGAGATGAAGGACGTATACCTTTTGGATGATCTTTAGGCGGAATATATTTCATCATAGTTGTTCCTGTTGCAGGTCGCACTTCACCATCAAGTTTAATAAATTCAAAATTAACTATTTTCTTTCTTAATAATTTACGTAATTCTGGTACTGAAATTGGTTCACCTACAAGTAATTTTTCTAATAATAATTCCTTATAAATATAACTAACTATCTGAGCATCTTGAACAGATTCACAAACCTTATATCCAAATAATTCCTCAGTTAATATGTTTTTAATAAATTGTTCGGTCATAATCATAAATTAATTCCTCAACAAAATCAAATTGAGGATTTTTTTCTTTTACTTTCTTAATCCATTCTTGTACTCTTGGTAAATAAATCGAATCTTTATTTTCATCATATGATTCTCCTAAATAAAACTTATTTGTATTTTTAACCCTATGCCAACTAACCATATTATCATAAAATTCTTCAGTGGGATTCCATTTAGCATCCACCATTATTCCTCTTTCATGTAAGTAATTTAATAATCTTCCATGAAGTAAATGCGCTGTATCAAATACAAATAAATTTCCTTCTTTATCGCTAACAGCTCTAATACCTGAATCCATTCTTTTAATTGAAAGAGGATTTTTATACATTTCAGTAAAAAAAATCTCCCCTGATCTATTTTTATAACGATAATCTCCTATTTTTTCTTCATTTAAATTTTCTCTTAAGTTTTTTCCTGTAAATTTAAAATATCTATTATTTATTTTTTTATATTCATTATTTATAAGTTTTTTTATAATATTAAATGATGTTTTATAGTTTTTTTCATCCCAAAACGTTACAAGACGAGTTAAATCCATCATTAAATCATCATCTAACCATAAGTCTGGTCTATTTTTTAAAATATCAAAAATATAAACCATTTTTTTATCTGTTTGATTAACTATTTGTTTTTTAAGATTTAATTCCTTTGCTTTTTGTTGAATAAAACTTTTATCTAAAAAATATTTAAGATTTTCAGGAGACATTTTATTATCTATAATACCTTTCCAAAAAATAATATTTTTTAATTTTCCTCTTATTTCTTCAAAAGATTTAGGTTTTAATATATCTTTTATAGATTCAGAAACTATCTTCATCTCCTTTTAAAAAATTTTGAGCTTCATTAAATAATGCTTCAGCAATCTCTTCTGAAGTTAGACCTTTTTCTTTTAATTCATTAAACAAATAACTATTTAATAAATCTTCAACTTCTTCAAAGGTTAAACCACCATTATCAGTTAACATCATAAATACCTCAGTAGTCAAATCATCCGTCACATCACCAATTGTTTGATTTGGAATTTCAGGTTCTTCAATTTCCGGTTCTTCAAAGTCCGATTCTTCTTCTACACCAGATGGAAGACCTTCTTCCATAAATTTTTCCTCTTTAAATGGAAAATTAATAAATAATTCATTAACGGACTCTTTCATTCCGCCCTTTCTTTCAATAATCTCTTGAATTTCCTGTGCTATTTTCCAATCTTCAGTGTCTATAGCTTTATTTAGTTCTAAATTTAATGAGGCTTTACTCATACCTATAAACTTTTTTCTTCTATCTTCTGGTGTTTTTTCCTTTTTAGGTGGTTGTGGTTCTTTCATTAAATTAATTAATTCATTATCTTCACTTGGTTCTTCTTCTACCCCAGGCGGTATCTCTTCTTTAAAATTATGGAGAGAAAAAAGGTCTGTTTGTTCTTCTTCTTCTTCTCCAGGAATTTTAACTCTATTATGTTCTTTAAACTCTTCTAAAATTTCTTTTATAAATTTAGTAATTACTTTTGCAGGTCCATCTTCTTCTAAAAGTATTGCAGTTATCAAGTCAACAAACTCTTCAGATTGCATTATTATAATTTTTCCAAATACAAATTCTCTCATATTTGGAATATCATAAGCACCTGATATTCCATCTGCTACTTTATTTACATAATTACGTAAATCTCTTGCTATAAAAGGACCATATCTAATATCTTCTTGTTCGTCTGTTAAAGTATCTGTTGCATCTAAAACCTTTTTAGCCCTTACAGGATCAGGATCTATAGCTCCTGCTGAAATAAGTTCATAAATACCTTTAACTGTTTCATGAATAAGCATTGGTAAATCAAGAACTCTAGCTTTAATTTTAGGCTTATCATCTCCACTTTCTTCATCCCCTTCCCATTCCGTTTCCATCGCACTAGCCATTTGAGGCGCTTGCTCCATCATTGCTTCAAGATTTACCCTTTCATCCCAATCAAATTTTCTATTTAAAGCTAAAAATTGCATATAAAGATCTAATAATTCAGCATTTCCAGTAACTTCTGTAACTTGTTCTCTTACATCATACATCATATCATGGACATTTTGGGCTTCCCCTTGCATAATATTATTAATAAGCTTTCTTTTATCAATATCTTTTTCAATTCCAGGTAATTCAAGTTCAACTTCAATTTCAGGTTGCTCCTCTTCTTCTTCACTTGGTTTTTGAAGCATTTTTTTAGCCATCTCTAACTTTTCTTCATCATCCGGATCAACAATTTTAACATCAAGTTCAACTCCTTCTAAAATAGGGCCGTAAAATTTTTGAATTATATTTTTTCCAATTTCGGTTAATTCATCTTCATGACCTTTTTGAATTTGAAAAATTTGACCTAATAACTGTTGCATTTGTTGCATTTCTTGACGAGAAGGACCGCTTAATCCAATAGTTTCTTTTGCTTCACCACGGACTTTGTCAATATACTCTTGTGGTAAATTTAATTTTGCTTCAAATAAATTTTCTTTTAAAAGTTTCATATTTATTTATTTTTTTTATTCACTAATTAAAGCTAAAAACTTTTTTGCTACATCATCAGCAGTTACTTTTTTTTCTGCTTTTGGTCCTGGAACTACAGAAGGTCTTTCTCTTTTAATTGGAGATGGAGGTCTTTTTGTTCCGGGTTTTGTTTTTATTCCTGGTTTTGTTTTTATTCCTGGTTTTGTCGCTAATTCAATGTTTTCTTTGACAATTTTCATTTTTTTATATTATTTTTTAATATCTTCTCTTACAATTTTATTTATCATATTTTCTTTTGCCATTTCTCGATATTCCTTTAACTCTTCTTTAGATAATTTTTCTCGTACCTTAGGTTCATTTAATAATAATTTAACAATATCAAAAAAGTTATTTTTTGCTGCGCTTTTAATTGAAAAATTTTCTTCATTATTTGTTGAATCCATAGAACTGGGATCTACTCTAGCATCGTTAAGTAACATTTTAACCGCTTCTTTATTTCCAAATTGAGAAGCAACTTTTATTGGCCTATTATAATCACCACTTGGATCTATTCTTTTATCAGATAATAAAAGTTTTACTATTTTATTATTTTTTCTTGCTATTGCAATTGAAAGAGCTTCAGCCACCGATTCACTTTCATTTTCTGGTTTTACTCTTGAATCCATTAATAGTTTTTTAACTAATTTTTCTCTACCAAAACCAACAGCCCAAACTAAAATTTGAGAACTTTTTTGTCCAGGATTTAATTTTTTCTCCTCAATCAATTTAATAACTTCATCAATTAAATTCATTTTAATAGCTTTATAAATTAAACTATTTATTGAAATGCGCATTTGTGGATTTGTAAGCAAAATTTTAATTATTTCAGAATTTTTAATACTAGAAACATCTCCTGAAACTTTATTAGGATCGGCGCCCCGTTTAATAGCAATCTTAACTAATTCTGGTTCATTAATTCTACCAACACATAATCTTAATAATGTGTCTGGGTCTTCTATTTCAGTGGCTGCCTTTATAATTTCTTTCTTACTTTTTGGTTTTAAAATATCACTTAATGATTCTTTTATGCCATATTTTTTCATTTGATTTTTACTTAATTTTCTCTTAACGCGTTTATCTTTTAATAATAATGCTATAACATTATCATGTTCATAAATTTCTGCACCCAATAAAGCCGCATTTTGTAAATCTGAGGGATCTACTCTTGAATCTTTCAATAATTTTTTAACTATAGAGGTTTTTCCGCGTGACGCTGACCATCTTATTAATTTATTATTATTAAAACCCATATTAAAATTTGGATAATTTACAATGATATCAAAATCTACAGGTGTTAGTAAATCCAAATTAATGTCTTTAATAGATAAACGTTCTATTAAAGTGGGTTCGTTATTTTTGATAGCCCATCTTAATATTTTTCCATTTAATTCAGGTGAAAGATTTCGCTCAAGAGCTAAATTAATAATATTTTTAGACTTTTGTTGTAAAGCTAAATTAACTATTTTCTTATTACTCATATCACGAATTCCATTTTCTATTTCTTTTTTAGATTTTGGTTTAAGAATATTTCTTATTGACTTAGTCATTGAAAATAAATTAAATTTTTAATCTGAGAAAAGACTAATTAAGTAGTCTTTAGAACAAACAGTATCATCTTTATAATGACATGCTTTAATTGATTCATCTGGATTTATTGTTGCACCAATCATTGATCTTTTATCACCAAGTGATTTTGTAAAATCAAAAATAAAATATTGATTAGAAAAAATATCTGCATATGAATCCCAATAACTTCTTGACCATTGAATACACCAAGATGTAGATCCTAAAACTTGTGACGCATGAAAATCTTCTGGAATAAAAACTAATAAATCTGGGCGTTCAATTGAAATTTCAACTTTGGCCTTTAGGTCCTTAATTTTTTTCTTTATTGCTTCTAAATTAAAACCTCCTGTTAAATTTTTAATAAAGTCTTCTGAAGATTTATAAAGATCTTTAAAATTTTTAAATCTTCTTCCTTTTTTATTATAAAAATCAGTTAATGAGGTAACATATTTTACATTTAACTCTAATAACTTACTCAATTGTTCTAAATTTTCTTTATTTAATTTAAAATAAATAAGTCTTTTTTCAATGGCTCTAACAGCTTTATCTGATTTAGTTGAGATAGTTGATCCTTGTAAAAAATCAAATAAATCTTCTAACGTTTTAAATGTATCAATTGGTGGAACTTTAGTTGGATGGTTTTTAACCATTTCATAAACTTCTGTAAGTTTATCCCAAGATTCTCTATCTTGTATTAACCATTTTGTAAATTTTCCAATATATCCAATTGCATTATCATCCAGCAACATTTGTTTCAAATTTTGGAATATTGGATCAGACTCAGAAATTTTTGCCTTCTTTAAAATTGATCTAGCTTGTTGCATATTTTCATTTAAATGTAAATATAATAAATTTTCTCTTACTATTTTCATTGTAAATATAATAATTTTTTTCTAATATAAAAATAATTTCATTATTATTTGTTAATTTGGTTCTATATTTGATAATAACTCTTCCATATAGTCTTTAATTGCTATTGCTGGATCATGTAATTTTGATGTATTATATCCATGTGGTTGAGGATGATTTGGATAATAATAATTATGATTATTTTTAAACATCATTTCTTTTATTTCACCTGTTGCTTCTATAGTAGAGCCAATAATAGATCTCACATCCTGTGGTTTTTTTGTAAAATCATAAATTAAAAATTGACTACTAAATAAATCTACATATGAATCAAAATAACCTCTAGAAGTAGTAATACACCATTCTTGAGAACATAATTTTTGCGAAGTTTCATATTTACTTATTGTAAATACTAATAATGCTGGAGATTTATAAATATAATTAATATCACTATATTGAGAAAGGTCTTTTAATACATATTCTAAATTCCATTCTCCATTTAAATTTTCTAAATAAATTTCTAATGACGGAACTAAATCTTCTGGTTTTTTATAAGACCCAGTAAATCCACCAGATTGGGAAGCAAGAAATGTTCTTATATCATTCCAATTCTTAGGGTGGGAAGCAATTAATTCTCTTAATTCAGGAGAATCCAGTGATGAACGTGATCTAGAAGGTATTTGCTTAATTAAAGAATCTGTTTTACTTGTTATTTCAGTAGCCTTTATTTTATCATACATACTTTCTGGGCTACTAAATGTGTGTATTGGATCAATTTTTGATGGTGTTGTAACAATTAAATAAAATAAATCTTTTAATTCCTGAAATGGAGTATTATCAACAAATAACCATTTCGTAAATTTACCTAAATATCCTAGTTTATTTTCTTTTTCTAACATAGATTTTAATTGAACAAATCTACTATCAGTTTCTTTTATATTATTTTTTTTAAGGATAGATTTTGCTTGTTGTACATCTTCATCTAGCTTTAAATATTCTCTTACTATCATATATAGGTTTTTATTATATATTAACAAAAAAAGGTCTTTAAAAAGACTCTTTATAAATGTTTAACGAAACTAGAATAATTTTTATCCAATACAAAAACATATTTTTTATTATTAACTTCAATTGCTCTTTTTTTAGCAAATACTCGTTCCACTCCACCTTGTTTTTTCATAATATAAGTAGACTTAATTTCTATTTCAAATTTATCATCCAAACAAAAATCAGTAATTGTTCGAAAACCCATATCTTTATCTTCTTTTAAATAATTATAGAAATGACCATTACTTATTCTATGAAGAATTTTTTTATTTTCACAAAGTTGGAGAAAATCATATTCATAAGAAGATTGATAATAAAGTTCAGTATCTTTATATTTTTTTGTATTATAAAAATTAATTTTTCCACTAACAATTCGTTCACAAAATGTTTTAGATTGTTTATTTGCAATAGTGGAATCCTTCATAGGATTTCCTTGCTTCATTCTACTAGAAGATTTTTCTCTATTACACTGCAATTGAGAAATATGTTCCACACCATATTTCTCAAAAATGGATTTTTTCATTTTTTCATTATCAAACCATCCATTTTTATATCTTTTTGATTTTGTTTCCTTAGATTTTAAAAGCGCATTTCTTCTTTTTTCACCTCCATAAGGTACTATTTCTCCAGATTGAATTCTTAATTTATGTGTGTTTCCTACTTTTTTTGCAATAACTGGATCCTTCATGGGGTTATTCTTTTTCATTTTTTTAGATAAAAGTTTCTTTATATGTGGTAATTTAGATGCTGAATCTATTCCATATTTTTTTATCATTCCTTCCCTTCCACATAATTCTCCTTTTTTCCATACTCCAGAATTTAATCGCCAATGATCTTTTTTATGAACACACTCATTACAAAATTTTCTTGGTTGTCCTCTATAGAAATTTGTTATATCATTACCACATTGACATTTAGGAATTCCATATTTTTTAATATATTGTTTTTTTAACCATTCATAATTTTGGTGTTTTCTATAAATATGACCCTCTAAAAATTTACCTCTATAAAAAGGAACTAGTTCATCACAATAACCACATTGACACTTTGGAATTTTAGACTCATTGTTATCATATTTATATTTAACAACATAATCTTGAAGAGACATATTATGTTCTTTTTTAAGATGATTAGTGAAACAACCAGATTGATAATGAAAAGAATTGCCACATTCTTTACAAATAGAAAAAGTCATAAATATATATTTTTTAATTATATATTCATAACTCGGTTGTATAAAGTGTTTGTTAATTTAAAATTAACATTTTGAATAAAAACAGGTTGGATTTATACATTTAACACATCCGTCTTGCATTATCAATTTGTCTCCACAAATTGGACATTTTTCTCCATTAGCTTCTTCCTTAATATATCTGGATAAATAGCGTCTAACTACCGAAGAAAAGGATGTAATATTTTCATCTATTTTTTTAATTACCTTTATTACATGTTCAATAGGTGCTCCGTGTCTTAATAACATTGACGCACTTAACGTTAATGTTCTTTCTTCTATTCGTTCAGCAGCTAATTGAATATCTTCAATTTCAAATTCTCCATTTATAAACTTATATTGTCCCTTTCTAATTTTAATAGTTTTTCCTTTTACATTTTTATTCATTGGAGGATTTTCAAAAGCAAACACCTCATATGGTTTATTATCTAATAATCCTATAATTACTGCAAATTTTCTTCCATTTGCTGTTGCTACAAAATAATCAGATTCTAAAATTCTAGGACGTTTTGGGGCATGAGTTTCTTTAAACTCTGTATTTTCTTTTTTGGACAAAAGAACTCCCGCTCTCGATCCTTCTCTATAAATAGTTAATCCTTTACACCCAGTTTTCCAGGCTTGAAAATAAATATCATTAACTTCTTCAACAGAAATTTTTGCAGGTAAATTATGTGTAACAGAAATTGAATGATCTACCCATTTTTGAATAGCCCCTTGCATATTAATCTTTTCCATATAATCAATATTATGAGATTCTGAATTTGCCCAAGGAGATTTAGAAATTAATTCATCAAATTCATTTTCATTAAGAGATCTTAAATATTCTTTAACTAAAGAAAAAGATTTTATTGAAGATTGTTTAGAATTCAAAAACCATCTAATAAAAGGATAATGAATTACATTATATTCTTCCCAGGAATCTCCATTTTCATCTACAAATGAAATTTCATTATTTTCTTCATTAGGATTTATTTTTCTTCGTCTACGATAATAGATTTTAAATATAGGTTCAATTCCAGAGGTTGTTTGAGCCATAATAGCAAGTGAGCCTGTAGGGGCTATTGCCAATGTTCCAATATTTCTTCTACCATTTTTTAAATAATTATCATACTCTTTATTATCAAAATTATCACTTATAACTCTTCGTATAAAAGGATTTTTAGCTTCAAGATCCGCATTCCATATGGGAAAATAACCACGTTCTTCAGCAAGTTTAATACTTTCACGATAAGAATTAACAGCTATACATTTTTGAATTTCTTCAGCTAATTTTGATGATTTTTTAGTTCCATATTGAATTCCTAAAGCAGCTAACATATCTCCAAATCCAAGAACTCCAACTCCTGTTCTTCTTCCTTTTTTTAATGTACTTAATACCTTTTTCCATGTATTAAGTTCTGTGCGTTTAATTTCCGGGTCTTCTGGGTCATTTTTTATTTTATTTATAATAATATTCACCTTTTCTTCTTCAAGATCTACAATATCATCCATAAACCTTTGAGCTCGTTTTGTAATTTTTGCTAACTTATTCCAATCTACTTTAGATCGTCTAGTAAATGGTTTAATTATATAATTAAATAGATTAATAGAACCCAATCTACACGAATCATAAGGGGAAAGTGCCACCTCACCACAAGGGTTTGTTCCTTTTGTTGTAAAACCAAATTTTGCATAAACATCAGCAGGAGACTCACGTAATATAGTATCCCAGAAAAGAACTCCTGGTTCAGCATTTTTATGTGCTTGAAAAACTATAGTATCCCAGAGTTTTTTTGCTTTTATTTTTTTTACATATGTTCCATCAGGTAATTTAACAAGTTTATTATATGGTAATTGTTCTTCTAAATTAATTTGTCTATTTTCAGTAGGCCATGATAAAAAATAATCTTCATCATTCTCAACAGCTTTCATAAATTCATCAGTTATTTTTACTGATATATTTGCTCCAGTAATATCATTTAAATTATTTTTTACAATTACAAATTCTGTAATATCAGGATGGTTTACATGACAAGAAACCATAAGTGCTCCACGTCTTCCATCTTGAGCAACTTCCCTGGTAGTATTAGAATATCGATTCATAAACGATATTGCTCCTGTTGAAGATGTTGCAGAATTATTTACGGCTGCTGAAGCGGGTCTTAAATTTTCCATTGTTATACCTACGCCACCTCGTCTTTTCATTAATTGAACTAATGACTCATCAATATTACAGATTCCTCCATAAGAATCTGAATTATTATCGATAAAAAAACAATTTCCAAGAGATGACACGGCGTTATCATTTCCGAGACCAAATAAAATTGATCCACCAAAAAGAAAATATTTAAAATTTTCTAAGGTTTCATAAATTTCCTCATAGGATAAAGGGTTCGGATAGTTTGATTCTATTCTATGGATTTCTTTGGTTATTCTTTTTATAGTGTCATCAGGGGTAAGTTCTTTAAAATAACCATCTTTTGTTTTTAAGGCATATTTTTTAATCCATATATTTGTCGCAAGGATATCATTTTGAAAATATTCAAGGGTAGCTTCACGAAGCTCTTGCTCACAATAAATGCGTTCGCTCATACTTATTTTTGGTACTTATTTTGGTTCTTAGTTTAGGTATTTATTTACTCTTAACAAATTTTAATTTAACAATTTTTTCACAGATTTTTTCCTCTTTTTTAATATTTTTTCAAATTCAAAATATTTTTTTTCTGCATTTTGTGATATTTTTTTAGCGTTTCTTCTTTGGTTATAATAATTTGTTAAAATTTCAGGTAGAAATGGTTCTATGCTTTTATCAAATACAGCTCCACTAATACATTTAATTTGATTATGATTTAATTGAAAATTTATATCTTTTGTTACAAAATTTTCTATAGAAATTTTAAACTGTCTCATTATACTTGGATAAAGAGAAGCATAATCAAATGATACAAGCCATGAATATAAATTTGGTGTTGGTTCAAAAACAAAAGCTCCTTCATAATTTCCACGTTCTCTCTTTTGATGTTCTTTTGGAAATACTTGATTTCGATAATAAGCATATCTTGTAAGCGTTGCTTCTAACATTTTAATAGGTGAAAATGCACCCATTGCCTCAACTTGAGTAATATTTCCAAGACCAAGAAAAGTTCCCATAGTTTTAAGTTTATTATGAATTTCTTCTACTAGAATTGAGTCAATAGCATTATATAAAATATGTTGATCATAATCTTTATTATACATATCCTGAAACGTTCCTGCGTATTTCACTTTTCTTATACCTAAAGCTGCTTCTGCAACAAAATCAAGAGTATTATTTTCTTTTGGATCAATTGTTCTATCCCATTTTTTATAAATTTCCAAATAATCAATAATTAACTTATGTTGAGGTAACATTATTTCAACTCTTCTTCCTCTATCTTTTATTCTGTGATTATACCATTGATTTGTTGGAGACATCCACGAAATATCAAGATTTAACCTTCGACATCTATTATAAATATATCTCCAATCATAATTCCAAAAATTCCATCCTGTAATCAATGGCGCATGTTTTGCATAATTAAAAAGAAAATCATGAAGCATTGTAGCTTCATTATCATATTGTTTATAAATAAAGGTATATTTTTTATTAAGTTTTTTTATGTGTTTGTTAATCTTTTTTTCAATAATATCACATTGTTCTCCAGAAAGAGATTTTAATCCAAAAGAAATAATTTCCGGATAATGGCTCCATGATATTGCATTAATTCGTTCTTTAGCATCTTCAGGCGAAGCAAATCCTTCATCAGTTACATCTACCTCAATATCACAAGAATAAAGTTGAGGCATATTTCTTTCAAAAAGTGGAGCTACTATTTCTTCTCCTGCATCTATGAAAAACTCCTGAATTCGATGTCTAGTTAAAAATCCTGAAGCAATTTTTTTTACTCCTTTATTATCCCAAGATTTTACATCAGGTAAAGCTTGATTTGCATATCTTGCATTAACATATGCAAACTGATGAGAAAGAGGAACGTTTAATTGCATATATGAAATTTCCCCTTTCTTAGTAACATAAGAAATAATTAATTTTCCAGAACGTTGTTCAATATTTACAATCATTTTTTAATTATAAATTTATTTAATATAATTATATTTCATCGCTAGTTTTTCAAACCTTTCTTTTTCTTCCTTTGTAGGATTTACTAATTTCCATAGTTTTTCCATTTTTTCAAAATCTATTTCTTTTTCTGTTTGCATTTCTTTTTGTTTTATAAATTCATAAGCCCAATCTCTTAATTCATTTAAATTATTAAAATTAAAAACTAAAAGACCATATTTGTGAGCTGTTTTTTCCTCTATATCTGCGCCGCCTGATGGTATTTCAATTCCCTCTTCATCTTCTGGTCGAATTCTAATTAAAATATCACAAACCTTTAACCATTCAATATCCCAATCAAACCATTCTTTTTCATCTCTATAATGATAAATTGCCCCAAAATGATTTAATAATGGTGCAAACGGAACAAAATTATAATCCATTAAAATCTGTTGGGCTTCTAATTGTAATCTAACATTACAAGCAGCCCTTCCTATGGTATAAGGAGATGCTATATAGACACGAGTTTTTTTCACTTTTATGAATTTAACTGCTGAACTTTTTCTTTTTCTTCTTTTTCTTCTTCTTCTTCTAAAATACCTAATGATAAAAGAGTATTTTTTGATAATCTAATATTATCTCCGTTTGAATAATCAATTGTATTTATAACGTTATCAAGCATTTTATTGATTAATCCTAAAGTTATGGAATTATCAATTATTGAAAGTCCAGATTCCCATGCTTGAATTTTTTTAATATTAATCTTGAATTTTTTCATTTTTTTGTTTTATTTTATCTGATGATCCAAATCCGCTAGCTCCTCTATCATTCTGTAATCCTTCATAAAATGATACCATACGAGAGCCAAATGGTCTCGTATTATCATCAGCTATTTCTATAGAAGAATTAAATATAGGTGTTTCTAAAAATTGAATAAGTTTCATATCTTCATAAATACGAACTACTTTTGATGATGTATTAATTACATTAATGTGAATTTCTCCTTTATAAGTATAATCTACAACCTGAGCTCCAAATATTAATCCACTTTTAGACGCTACTCCTGATTTATTTGCTGCTATTAAAGCTCTTCCTGGTTCTTGCATCCTTGAATGAATTCCAGATGGAATTAAAATTCTAGAATGAGGTGATAAAAGAAAATAATTTTTTCCAACTTCATCATCAAATTTAATTATCGAATCATTATCATCAGATAAATCATATTTAACATGTACTTGAGATTTATCATTTTCCATAGTTAATGTACTTGTTGTACCTGTACTAAAAAAATGTGGTGGAGAAGGTTCAGGATCAGGATTAAATACATCTGAATTTTTTTCTTTCAGATCTTTAATAAATGATACGTTAAATTTAGGAACATAAAAATCTATTCCAGCATCATATTCATAAGATCTTGATGGAGATAGAACATCTCTTCTTTTTAAGAATTTTATAACTGTTTTTGCCATAATAATTAATTTTTGATAATTATATTATGACAAAGGTATTAAGTTTTAAGTTTTTTCTTATTTTTTTCTAAATTTGCATAATCATCATATGAAGAAATTTTATGCTTATATTTGCGAGGAACTTTATCTACTTGTTTTTGTTTGATATGCTTTACAGATTGATCCTTTCCTTTTTCAAAATACAAAGGAACATCCATTTTTTTAGCCATCATTATACCTATTTCATCAAAAGGAGAAATATTTTGTTCACTCACCTTTTTATTTTTCTTGTAAACTCTTTTATTTTTCTTAGCTTTCTTTTTCTTTGGTTTACCATCTTGTGTATATGGTCCCATTGATTTTCCCCAATTATCTCCACTTCCAAGTGCTGAAGATGAACTTTGTTGAGAACCGGTCATGGCTGCCATGGATGCTGGAACAACATTTCCAGTTCCAGGAGTATTTACAAGAGTAGCCATAGGAGCACTAACTCCACCCATATTTTCATCAATGTCTTTGTCAATATGTAACATAAAATCCTCAAGATCTTCATTGGTTTCTCCACTATAAAAAATTTCAGCCCACGCTAATAATTTTTCAATAGGACCTTTTATAAAAGCTATTGGCCATCCGTTACCCGTAGAACCCTCAGGTATCCAATTAACTATTGTTAATCCAAATGGTGTAATAAATCTTTGTTCATAGTCTTCTCTTGAAATTGTTCTAGAATCATCATTAGGATCTTCATTGACAATATCACATTCAGCAATTCTAACTTCCCCGAATTCATATATACTATTTTCAATTATATCTTTAAATCTTAAAAGATTTCCTGTAATTTCTTTTTCAGTTTTAGATTTAAAAATATCGCCAAGTTCTTCTTTTAATGCTCTATTCCATTCTTTTTTTTCCATAGGATCCTTTGTTTGTAAATATCCATCCCATTTTCTCTCAGCGCCTTCATCAGTTTGAGATTTTGGACCGCTCGCTCCACATACATTACATTCAACTCTAAAACCATCTTCATAATTTTTGATCCAACCTTCATTGAATCCACAAAAAGGACATGTTCTCATAATATAAACTTTTATTTATATATTTATTTAAAAATAAAAAAAGGAAACTGTAAATAGTTTCCTTTAATTATATTTTCAAATTAAATTATTTAATTGTAATTGTAACTTCTTTTCCTTGAATTGGTGGTTTTTCAATTTCTTCTCGCTCTATTCCGGCAACACTTTCTTCTACATCTTTTTCAGGTTCTAAATCAAGTTCATCATCATCAAGTTCTAAAGAAAATTCTTCACTATCAGGACCTTCTAAATCTTTATCTCCTTCGAGATCTCCAAGATCTTCAAGGTCTTCTATATCTTCAAGATTTTCTTCAGGTTTTATTTCATCTTCATCTTCAACTTCAATTTCACCACCAAACATTTCTTCAATATCTACTCCTTTTTCTTCAAGCCATCCTCTTAACGCTTCCCAATCATCTGCAGATACTTTAACTTGATCTTCAATTTCTTCACCCTCTTCATCTAAAACCTTTTCAGCTGTAACTTCTAATTCAGATAATTCATCAATAGCTTCATCTACATTATCAACAGTAATTATAAATTCTGTAATTTCAACTTTATCTTCACTATCTTCTTTATCTTCATCCCCAACTTCTTTATCTTCTTTCTCTTCACCATCTTCTTTATCTTCATCCTTATCTTTATCTTCATCCCCATCACCATCACCAAGATCTAAATCATCAAAAGTAAGTTCATCATCTTCATCTTTATCTTTCTTATCAACTTCATCATCATCTTTAACTTCATCTTCATCTGCTTCATTAAGTTTTTTGTTTCTTTTAGCCTTAATGTTTTCAATTATTTTTTTGATTCTTACTTTTTGTGCTTCATCAATTTCATCAATTTCCTCATCAAGTTCACTTTCTTCATCCTCTTCATCATAAATTCCAGGTCTTGCATATCCCTTTTTATGATCTATAAAATCATAAGAACCTGGTTTTGGTTGTGGTCCTTGTTCTGAAATACTAACAGGTTTTAAGTGACTAGTTAATCTCTTACCTATTTTAGATAATTTAAAATACGTAACACCACTTTTATTTTCCATAATAAAGAATTTAGCATTTCTTTTAATCCACATATTTGCAGCTGCAACAGGATTTTTAGAAGTTTCATTGAGACCCGCAATGAATCTCTTAAGCTCAAACTTACTTACTTTTTGACTTTCTGATACAAAGGCAAGTATTTGATTTCTTAATGGGGCTTGAGCTCCAACAACTACAGGTTTTCTTTTTCCATATCCCCGTTTAAGCGTTATAGATTTGCTCTCATTAAGATACGCATCTAGCGTAACTTGAACATACTGTTTTTTCATAACATTAATTTTTTATTTTATTTTATATATCTATATTACTTTCAATACTTTTTACTGAAAATGTTAACATTATTTTAAGATTTTCCAGACCTAGTAAAGACCTTTGTTTCAATATATTTTTTTAATAGTTTCACAACATCTAAATGACCATTTTGTGAAGCCCACCATAAAGTATAAGCATCAATAGCATGAACATCAGCTCCATTTTTAAATAGAAGTTCTACAATATCTAAATGGCCTCTTACTGAAGCCCATCGTAAAGGATAATCATGATAAACATGAACATCAGCACCATTCTTAAGTAAAAGATCTACAGTGGATAAATGACCATTTTCTGAAGCATATCGTAAAGCTGAATCATTATTAGCATGAACATCAGCACCATTTTCTAAGGCTTTCTTTACTCCAGGTAAAAAACTTTTTGTTATAGATTTACTAAGTAAATAATCTGGATCTAAATCACCACTTTCTAATGAAGATAAAATCTCTTCATCAGATTTACCCTTTAAAACATCACCCATTGTTTCACACACGAATTTAGCTTTCATAATACTCTTGATCTATCTTTTCTTTATCATCTAAAAGATATTCATATTCTTTTTTATCAAGAATTTCAATATCATCATATATGTCTGCTAAATATCCAATAAGTTCTAATTTATTTAATCTAGGGTCAAATTCCATATTTTGTAATGGCTCTTCATCTCCCTTTACTACTCGTACAGTCCAAAAATCGCCTTCATTATCTTTATAAATTTTAGCAATTATTTCGTGATCTGTTTCCCCATCAATTTTAACATGAAAAACATATTCATCCTGAGGTTCATCCTCATCTTCATAATTCATTAATTCTAACTCCGCTTCAATATCTTCACCTTCTATTAATTCTGGAGTATAAGAATCTTTATTATCTTCAGTTTTTAATGTTTCATTAGTAAGAATTTCATCAGAGGTAGGTTCAAATGGACTTTCTTCTGGAATATCAAGTTCTCTTTCATGATGTATTAAATCAAATGCAGGTGGTTCTTCTTCTACAGG
>Ga0307991_1001443_pt1 | contig 16520 bp, 16 predicted proteins | sample EllFjometagen131_FD_203146 | JGI IMG/M metagenome (GOLD analysis project Ga0307991, IMG submission 203146) | Marine microbial communities from Ellis Fjord, Antarctic Ocean - #131 | ecosystem: Environmental > Aquatic > Marine > Unclassified | place: Southern Ocean | collected 2014-10-08
CGCATCGCAGCTTGCCGGGATCAAAATAGATTTTTTCCCGGGCACCGGCCAGCTCAAAGGCTGGAATTTCCAGGCCCCGGTCAAGCAAATGATGAATGTGCTCCGGATTTACATCAATCAGTACCCGTTGCCTGTCCGTGACAAAGCACTGTAAATGGCCGTATCTCCCAGATGTCAGAATCGGTGATAAAATTTTTGATTCACCGAGTACGGGAATCGTCGTGTCAATGATGTTTTCCGGCATGGTATCTTCTCGCAGAACCATTACAGTGTCCTCATATTTCGGTTTCCCGTAATTCCGTCATCGCTAATTTCATCTTATGGATAAAATCAGGTTTTTATTCCGCACTTTCATCAATGACCGTTGAATTTAAATTCGCCTTTTCCCAATATATCGTGCAGGTGCAGAACACCCTGAACCTTTCCATCGTTGTCGGTTATGGGCAGTACGGTAATTTCATATTTTTCCATTAAATTCAGCGCGTCATACCCCGGTACCTCAATCCCCAGGGCCCGTGGTGCCAAGGTCATGACTTCTTCGATCCTGAGTTGAGTGACAGGTTTTTTACCTGTAATACAACGCCTGAGGTCGCCGTCGGTTATAATGCCGGCCAGGCGGTTATCAGGTGTTACAATTAAAACAACGCCCAGGCCGGTGCGATTGATCTCCTCAATGGCTTTTTGCATGGTTGCGTTTTCTTGAACAACCGGTACGGTATTGCCGGTCAGCATCATATCGTTAACACTCATGGACAACCGCTTCCCAAGTATACCCCCGGGGTGATATCTTTTAAAATCACTTACTTTAAACTGCTTTTTATTGATCAGCACCACGGCCAGCGCATCGCCCATGGCCAGCATGGCGGTGGTGCTGGCAGTGGGGACAATTCCCATGGGACAGGCCTCTTCGGCGACCCCCACATCAATGATCAGGTCACTGTGTCTTGCCAGGGTGGAATCCTTTGCACCGGTAAATGCGATGATGGTACATCCAATACTGCGGATGCTGGGTACCAGGATGTTGAGCTCATCTGTTTCACCACTGTTTGAAAGCGCTATTAAAATATCCTCTTTGCATACCATTCCTAGGTCCCCGTGCATGGCCTCCACCGGGTGCAGGAACAGAGACCGTGTGCCGGTACTGTTCAGGGTTGCTACGATTTTGCGGCCGACGATGCCTGACTTGCCGATACCGGCGATGATTAGCCGGCCCTTTGAATTGTAAATAAATTCAACCAGCTTGACAAAATTATCATCAATCCGGTCAATCAGCCCCATGATGCCCCGGGCCTCTGTTTTTAAAACGTCAATTGCCTGCTGCAGAACCATCTGTTAATACGTTTCCTGTTTTTTGTCTGATTAATTAATCATAAAAGCCTGCCGGGCCCTACTGCTCAGGGCCTGACAATGCCTTATAACTGTAAACGGTTTTTATTTACATTGGATGTTTTTATAAAAAAAAGCAAGGTCCTTTTCCCCTGATATGAAAATTGCCAGTTGAACGTACCGTTGTCCAAAAAGACTCTGGCGCTGCTGCGTGAACAAAGGAAACAGCACCGAAACGAAGCCTGGACGGTGCAACCATGTCCAACGCCACAACCCCGATAAGCAACAGCAGTGTTCAGGCTGCCTTTCGCAAGGCATCAAAGACTGCCGGCATTCATAAAAAAGCAACGGTGCATACGCTGCGCCATTCTTGGGCGACGCATTTTCTGGAAGCCGGTATCAACCTGCGGCTGATCCAAGTCTGGCTGGGCCATAGCAGCCCGGCTACGACCAGTATCTACACACATCTGACTGAGAAAGCAATGACCATGGCCGTAAAGCCCATCAATGCGTTGATGGACGATTTTTAAGATGCTATGGTCGAACTGGCGGACATATTCCGCCGCTACGGATCGGATTACATAGACCGCTTTGGCTCAAAGATGCTGCCCAGTCACCATCGGGCAATAGCGGATATCGTCGAATGCCGTACCGAACAAATGGGTGGGCTGTCACCTTCGCAGGTACCGTCAAGATGCAGGATGTATCCGCCTCGTGATACCATCACTTGTTTTAATCACTGCCCGTTCTGCTGGTGCGCTATGGCCAGGTAGGCAATAAATTTCTTGCCGAGAAAACCGACCCGTCGTGGGGATATCAAAACGTTTTTCTTGCCCAGATCTTCTACTATTTATTGTTCATTGCGGCTGTGTATAAAAAGCGCGGGGCCGACGTAAATCAAAACGTCGTACCCATATATACATCGATGCGGTGCAAGAGCACGCAACTGCTCACTACGATAGACGCTGTTGACGCTATTGTATAAAATCGTCTCTTTGGCACAAAAGGGTCCGATATTCAACGTGACCACACTTTTTTCACGGCTTTTGAGCACTTTCAAATCACAGTCGCTGACCTGGGGATAAAAGTTAATTGTGGGTTTTTGTTTAAACAGGTTCATGGAACTATGGTCTCTGGCGATTTTGTCAATATAGCATTTAAGACATGTCACGGCTTTGTATCCGAAGTTTTTTTTAACAGGTCGTGAAACTGTAAAAACCTTCTAATTATTGCCGGTGCAACCGATTGACCCTGCTCGGATACGTGGTCTGCAAGTTGTTCAATTCCAATGTCCGGATGCTTGATCAGCTGAACTAAAATTACCACAGCCTGTGCATCCGTTGCAAAGGTAATGGTTGTCCATCGCTTCTTTTGCTTTGTACAAATCTCCGGCCGGTCTGATAGATAAACAAAACGTCCCCGGTACTTTTCTCTTTTTACGCCCGGCACGTTCTTAAATTGCGATAAAAAGGAACTGTTTGGTACAATACCGACAAGCTGGGCAATTTGGACCGCACTCAGCCTTTTTTGCGAATCCGTGATTAGCGCAACGATGGTTTGTTTAAAGTTGCCGTGATTTGAGAAAAGGATGGTTTGATATTTCCATAAACCGTTTTTATCAAATACCGGAATCTGCGGTAGTGTATATCAAAGCTTGAATTGTAAATAATATGCTGATATAGTTCATTATTAAAACTTTGGCCCCATGCTTTTTTTAGCTAGAATGTTGCAGTTATTCAATTTGCAGACTATGGTAAGGATGCGCCAGTTTTTTAGGAGAAATATTTCTTTGGATATGAGAAATTAAAAATTGAAGTAAATGGATTCAAGATCCTTAGCCCCGGGGAATCAACATGTTAACCAGACAAACACGCTCTCTTATCCTCGTCTGTATCGTTTTATGCCTGTGGGTGCCGCTTTCATATGCCGTAGATTTGCAGCCGGCTCCTGAAAATCAAAAGCAACCGGCGATATCCCTTCCCGAAGATGTCGGCACAGCCATCGCCCAAAAAGCGGCCAGTGTTAAAACGGAGATCGCAAGCAGAGCCAGCTCGCTTTTCGAACGCAGGCCTATCGGCTGGAATTGGGATACCATCGGGTATCTGTATAAACAGGTCGTTGGCTTGCCGTTTAAACTCCCGGAATTTATTAATCAAATTATGGCGCAAAGCCGTGTGCTCGGAGTGGCGGGGTCCGGCATCATATTTATTTTTTTCACAGCCGTGCTTTACAGCCTGCTGGGAAGGAAACGAATTCTTGCACAGATCCAAAAAAAGATGCAGCCGCTGCGACAAAAAATCCCGCCGACCATCTATCCATTTTTCCTTTCAGTCCTCAAAGTTTTAATCTCCGCCTTGATACCGCTGGTGTTGCTCGGCGCTTATTCCCTGATCAATGCCATGATCCACTATCGGGCAGCCTGGTTCCAGTTAACCGGGAGTTTAATGATTCTCTGGACTGTCGGTTCTCTGGACTGTCGGTTCTCTGGTCATCGGCCTCTTGCGTGAGTCATTGACCGAAAATCTTTTTCAGGCAACCTCTCGCTACGGGAAAAAGAGCTTTCATCTGGCGCGTCTGGCGCTTCTATATGGCCTGGTTGGCGTTGCTGTCATCCAGGGCGCGGTAGCCTTTCAAATTCGAGACGATGTGATCGATTTGTTGAAATTTACGATCTCGGTTTCGCTTGTTGTAATCCTGTTTTTGTTCCATCTGATGAAAACCGCCCTTATGTCATTCCTGCCGGATCTGCCCTATCGTGCTTACCAGAGTTTTATTCGAATGCTGAACAGATTTTATTATCCCTTTATTCTGTTCTCTTTCATCACGGCACTCCTCTGGTGCATCGGTTACAAGCAATTAGGTCGGGTTGTTTTGATAAAAATATGGTTTTCAGGTGGTACCTACATTTTAATTATGGTGGCTTATCAAAAGATAAGGGGATGGCTACAGAAATGGTACACCAGTAAAGATGTTTCAAATGAAGCAGCGCAATTTCTTTTTCAATCATTCAGGACAATGCTGTTATACGCCACCATACTGGCAACGATCGGGATTATTTTGAATCTTTTAGGCCTGCTGGATCTGGTTGAACGCGTTTTTTCGTTTTCGGTTTTGCAACTGGGGACGACACAGGTAACGTTATGGTTGATCATAAAGGCGGTTATCATCCTTTTGGCATTTATTTATGCCGCACGTCTGCTGCAAGCGTATCTGGACTATAAAATTTATCCTTCCCTTGGCATTGACCCCGGTCTGGGGTATGCGCTGAATACCACATTTAAATATACCTTTATTGGCATCGGTGTTTTGATTTCCTTGGAAGTGGTGGGGCTTGATCTTCGCTTTCTTCTGGTTTTTGCGGGGGCTGCCGGCATTGGCATCGGTCTGGGGCTGCAGCAGATAACCGCCAATATTATCAGCGGTTTTGCGATCATATTCGGGGGTAAAATCAGAAAAGGCGACTGGATTGAAGTGGAAAAAGGGCTGGGCACGGTCACGGATATCTATCTTAGAGCCACCAAAGTGAGAACCAGAGACAATATTGAATACCTGATTCCAAACTCAAGCCTGATTTCAAACACGATTGTGAATTATTCGCTGGCGTCCCCGCTGATTCGCATTGATCTGCCGGTGGGGGTTTCATATCGCTCCGACCCTCAGCAGGTTAAGGAGATATTACTGGCGGTTGCCGAGAAAGAGCCCATGGTTTCGAAATTCAGAGAATCTAGGGTTCGGTTTGTTGAATATGGTGACAGCTCGATCAATTTTGAATTGCTGATATGGATAGATGTCAGGGTAACCCCGCGGCGAACTGTTCGCAGTGGGCTTTATTTTGAGATCTTTAAAGAATTCAGAAAAGTCGGAATCGAGATTCCCTTTCCACAACAAGATATACATATCCGCAGCTCAAGGGAGACGCCCTGAAATACGCAAATAGTGTCTTCAATATCAAATGGACCCATAAATGACAGCCGCTTGATTTATTCACCAGAAACAGGCCGAATCCGCTTTGGCCCCTAACATACTGAAGACAAATGTTGTCCAAGAAAACAGGCTTGCAAAGGCTGGACGCCATGTCTCAACAGGTCACCCATCTGGATCAAGGCATTGGGTGTATTGTAAAACCACTCTTTTACGCCCCATGGTATCACAGGCGTTGAATTCGATTGTGACAAAATTATTGGTAATTGAATTTATTTTTCCCACACCGTGCCTGTGGCCGGAAACATGACATATTTTATGTCTGCCTTCCACCCTTTAAACTTCACCCTTTTTTTTCCGCCCCCGGTATAAGGTAACGATTCCCATGGTCATTTTTTTCCATTGGACATCGCAGAATCCCGCCTCCCTCATTATAGCGGCAAATTCAACCGCACCTGGAAAATTCAGCACGGATGCGGGAAGGTATCGATAGGCCTTTAAATTTTTAGAAAAAAACCAGCCGACCAATGGTAGTATCTTCCTAAAATAAAACAGGTAAAGGTCCAGCATCAACCCTTTTTGCGGGGTCGATAGCTCCAGCACCAGCAGCATGCCGCCGCGTTTAAGGTGATTATGAAAAACTTTCAGCACAGACAGCTTGTCGGCAATATTGCGGATACCGAAGGCGATGGTTACGGCATCAAATGTGTCGGGGTTAAAAGGCAAATCAAACGCATTTGCCGCAGCAAGCTGCACGCGACTGCCTTTGATAGCTGATTTTATTTTAGAGTTCCCGAGCCGTAGCATCTCAGGCGAAAAATCCACGCCGGCCACATAGGCTTCAGCTCCTTTCTGACGGTTAATTTCAATGGCGACATCACAGGTACCGCAGGCGGCATCAAGGACCCGGCCGTTAACCGGAATTTCCATGGCTTTAACCATGCTTTGGCGCCAGACGATATCCTGTCTCAGACTTAACAATCTATTTAGAAAATCGTAGTGGGGCGCGATGGTCTCAAACATATCCCGGACAAACGGAAGTTCCATATTATTCATTGACAACCCTGATATATGAATTATTTTATTGGATTATTAAAAGAGATAATTTCGGCATAAAAGCATGCCTTTTAAAATAGCATAACGGTTAATCCATTACAATATTCACCCATATGGAATTAAAGGCCGCTGCAAACAACGGAAAATTGGTGAAAAAAGTAGCGGCGTTGACGATTCTTGGCAGGCAATTGAATGACAACCAAACGTGATTATTATGAAATTCTCGGTGTAGACCGGGATGCGGATGACGGCAGGATCAAAAAAAGTTATCGCAAACTTGCCATGAAACATCACCCGGACAAAAATCCGGGCAACAGGGAAGCTGAGGATAAATTCAAGGAGGCCGCCGAAGCCTATGAGGTTTTACGGGATCCTCAAAAACGCAATATCTATGACCAGTACGGGCATCAGGGGCTGGAAGGTGCCGGTTTTTCCGGATTTGGTGGATTTGAAGATATTTTTTCGAGCTTCGGTGATATTTTTGAAGACTTTTTTGGTTTTGGCGGCGGCGGCGGGCGGTCACGATCCAGAGGGCGAAAAGGGGCGGATCTCAGATATGATCTTCAACTGAGCTTCATGAAAGCTGTGTTTGGAACCGAAACTGAAATAATCCTAGATAAAATGGAACCCTGCTCCCAATGCAAAGGCAATGGGTGCAAACCCGGCACTCAGCCTGAAATCTGCCAGACCTGCGGCGGTGCGGGCCAGGTAAGCCGAAGCCAGGGGTTTTTCTCGGTCCGGACCACCTGCCCGTCGTGCCGGGGTGCCGGACAGACCATAAAAGAGCCCTGTTCCAACTGCCGCGGCTCCGGGCAGGTAAGGATCAGCAAAACGGTTTCGGTTAAAATCCCGGCCGGGGTCGATACCGGGTCCCGTCTGCGTCTGACCGGCGAAGGGGAGTCCGGAACAAACGGCGGACCGGCCGGAGACCTGTATGTGTTTATTCATGTAGATGCCCATGATTTTTTCAAGCGGGACAATACCAACATCATCTGCCAGATACCCATCAGTTTTATCCAGGCGGCTTTGGGAGACAAAATAAAGGTGCCTACGTTGAAAGATGAAAAACAGCTCGATATTCCCAAAGGCACACAGCCGGGCAAGCTGTTTTATCTGCATGGTGAAGGTATCCCCTCCCTTAGAAATGGCCGGCGGGGCGATCAGATCATACAGGTGTTGATTAAAACACCCATCAATCTTTCCAGGAAGCAGGAGGTTTTGCTGAAAGAATTTGCAAAACTTGAAACGGAAAAATTTTCCTCTAAGCTGAAGAATATATTCAAAAGTAGCGCTACCGGGGCGTAAGGGAGATATAAAACAGATGTTTGAGTTGAAAGTGATTACCGATTTTTCGGCTGCGCATCAGCTCCGGATGGTTGGAAAAAAATGTGAAAACCTGCATGGTCACAACTGGAAGGTAGAGGTTTTTGTAACCGGTGAAAAATTAGATGAGGCCGGCGTGCTCATGGATTTCGGTATCCTAAAAAAACATCTTGCCGAAATTATGGATACAATCGATCATAAATTTTTAAATGAGCTGGATTTTTTTTCAGGAAAACGCCAGCCTTCATCCGAGAATATTGCCCGCTATATTGCCGATGGGATGCAGGCGCGTATTCAGCCCCCGTCCCTACGGGTTGACCGAGTGAGTGCCTGGGAATCAAATAACGCCTGTGCAACCTATATTTGTTGACGCCATTGCGCCATCAGTTCGTCTCTGTTTACAATTGCGGTTACATTCTGGACCTGTTTACGGATATTTTCAAGTCCCCCCTCCTGACGGTCCACCAGTATTACGGCCTTTACCACATCCATTCCTTCGGCCCGGGCCCGTTCCACCGCTTTTATGGTGGAGCCGCCGGTAGTCGCTACGTCATCAATGATAACGACCTTTTGTCCCGGGGCCAGGTCTCCCTCGATCCATTTTATAATACCGTGGTCTTTCCGGGTTTTGCGAATCGAAAACGCCTTTATCGGGCAGTGGTTCAATTCAGAGGCAAACGCCGTTGCCACTGCGATGGGGTCGGCCCCGAATGTGAGCCCGCCGACCCCATCGGGCGCCAGCTCATAGACGGCATTAAACACAAGCTGCCCCACCAGATAAATCCCACGCGGACTTAAAGTGGTGGGCTTGCAGTTGACATAAAATGGGCTCATTTTACCTGAAACCAGTTTGAATTCAGATGTTTTGCTGTATTTAAACGATTTTTTGCAAAGCAGTTCGATCAGTTCCTGTTTCATATTATTTTCTTTAAATATAAGTTGTCCGGCAGGTCAGCTCCCGTCATATCTATTGAATCGGCGCCAAATCACATATCCGCCTGCCGATGATAAGAATATATTGATTTTAAGATCGATCTACGATAAAAAACCTCCACCGAAAGGGAAAAAGCATGGTTTAATGGGATTCAGTGGAGGTTTTCGAGCAGAGAAAACTGGAAGCAGCACTCCCTGAACTCAAAAAATATGATACCAATAAAACCCGCATTGGTCAATAAAAACTCATAAGGCTGCGTTAAAACAATTGCAGACCTGCATGAACGAACCGGGCAACTGTGACGAAAAAAAGTCAGGCATGGAATGACTGAAAAAAAAAGAAAAACGGCAATAATTAGAATTTTCCATGTTCATAAACTATACGGTGCAAAAAAAGCATTGACGGATATTACCCTGGATGTTTTAAAAAATGATTTTCTTTTCATCAACGGCCCCAGTGGTGCCGGCAAAACAACCCTGCTGAAACTGCTCTACCGCGGGGAACCGGTATCAGAAGGGCAGATCCTCATTGACGGGTTGAATTTGTCAAGAATTTCCCGAAAGCGTATTCCCTATCTTCGGCGAGAATTCGGGATTATATTTCAGGATTACAAACTGATCCCGACAAAAACAATTTTTGAAAATATTGCCATCGTGCTGGAGGCCAAGGGCAAAAAACGCCGATTTATCGAAAAAAAAGTCAACAGTCTTCTCCGGACGGTGGGACTGTCAGATCGCATGGATGCTTTTCCGCCCAGCCTGTCCGGAGGCGAACAGCAGCGAATAGCCGTTGCCCGGGCCGTGGCGGGAGACCCGAAAATCATACTCGCCGATGAGCCCACCGGCAGCCTGGATGATGAATCCGCGGGCATTATTATAAACCTTTTAAAACAGTTTCACACCCGGGGGGCCACGATTATTGTCGCCACCCATGACAGGCAGTTAATTCGGGAAACAGGGGGCAGGGTCATCCACCTCACCCGGGGGCAATTACATTCAGTCACCTTTCAACAAACTGAAAAACTTTAGAAACAGACGTGGCTGGCCCGGTTGCCGAAAACAACCATAACCGTTTTATTTTTTGAATTTTTCCCATGAAACTTTTTTTCCAAAAAGCGGTTCACGACATCCGTACCAACAGATTTTTAAACGCCGTCACCATTATTACCATGGCTTTATCGGTTTTGATTGTCAGTGCCTTCACCCTTTTTATTGTCAATGCCGGTGATATGATGCGCTACTGGGAAAAAGGCGTTCAATTGATGGCTTATCTGGAGCCGGATATTCAAGCGTCTGTCTACCTTGAAATCAAAGATGAGCTTCAATCCATTCCCGGGGTTGCAAAAGCCCGTTTCATATCCAGGATGGAAGCATTGAATCAGTTGAAAACCCAGATGAAACGGCAATCCTCTATATTAAATGGGCTTGATAAAAACCCTCTCCCGGATGCCTTTGAAATCCATATGGCGACAGCGGCCCGGAACCTGGAGCAGATGGAGGCCCTGGCCAACCGGATTGAATCCGTAGAAGGCGTGACGGAAGTGGAATATGGTCAACAGTGGCTCGGCCGGTTTTTGGATATTTTTAACCTGCTGCGGCTTGCCGGGTATGCCATCGGCGGTATCTTTTTCATGGCGGCTGTGTTTATTGTGGCCAATACGATCCGCCTTATGCTCTACTCTCGTCAGGAAGAAATTGAAATTATGCGCCTGGTCGGCGCTACGGATGGGTTTATAAAAGCGCCTTTTTATATCGAAGGGCTGATTCAGGGCGCCTGCGGCGGTATCATTGGTGTCGCCGTACTTTTTCTGGCGTACTTTTTGGTGGTGTCAAGTATTCAGCAGGATTTTTCTTCCAATCTGCTGACCATCAGGTTTCTTTCTCCCGGGACTTTTTTATCCATCATATTGTGCAGCATGTTTGTCGGGTGGTTGGGATGTTGTCTTTCTCTCAAACAATTTTTAAAGGTGTAAGCTTCACTGCAGCAGGTATTCTTTTGTTGTCGTCCCTACTGGTCTGCGAGGTGCGGGCGGACAGGGCAATTGTGCGGGTAAACCGGCTGAACATGCGTACGGGTCCCCAAAAGGCAGGCACCCCCATCAGACAGCTCAACAAGGGTACGAGCGTTCAGATCCTGAAATTTTGTGATGGCTGGATCAATATCCTGCACGAGGACCGGTCCGGATATATTATTAATGAACCGCGCTATGTAAAAATAATAAAAGATGAGGAGAAAAAGCGTGAAAAAGAGATGGCTGCTGTTCAAAAATTCAAAAAACAGGCCAGTGATGTAAACAATCAAATACAAAAACGAAAGGAAACTGTTCAGACGATTGCCGCCCGGGAAACCGAAGTAATCGATAACCTGGACCGGATCGATCGCGATTTCAATATTGCCACAAGACGGGTTGGCCTCCTCAAGGACAGGCAGAAAGCGCTTCAAGAGAGAAAAAAAGCCACAAATGCCCTGCTTGCAAAACTTTTGGAAAAAATAAAAAAAGGCGAGGCGTATACATCAGGACGAATAGTGGCCCTGTATAAGCTCGGGCGGCTGGGGCAGATCCATGTCCTAGCGTCTTCTAAAAATATGTACGAATTTTTTAAACGCCGGTCGGCTCTGGGAAAAATAATTGCCTATGATCGCCGGGTCCTTGAAGAACTGACGCAAAACCAGGCTGATCTTCAAAAAACCCTGGTAGTATTTAATGACCAGAATCAAACGATGCATATTCTCGAACAGGAATTTGCCTCTCAGATTACCCTGCTTGTGGATTCCAAAAAAAAGCGGACTCGAATTTTAGAAGATATCGGTCAGCGCAAAACCCTGGAAATGGCTGTCATCGAATCTTTGAAACAAGCGGCAACGGAACTGGATCTGAAGATTCGCGCCCTGAGTCATGAACGCCCTGAAGAAAAGAAGAATTTTGGGGGAAAATTATTAAAAAGTTTTATTGATTATAAAGGCTTGCTTAAGATACCTGTAAAAGGTAAAATAATAACCTTGTTTGGCCCCCATCGAAACAAAAAATTTAATGTGGTTAATTTCCAGAGCGGAATTAATATCCGGGCGGACAGGGGTGAACCTGTCCACGCAGTTTTCGAGGGCCGAATTTTGTACGCAGGCTGGTTAAAAGGCTATGGAAACATGCTGATCATCAACCATGGGGATAACTATTACACACTTTATGCTCACGCTGAAGAGCTTTTCAAGGCCAAGGATGAGAGTGTGGAAACAGATGAAGTCATCGCTACAGTGGGAGATACCGGTTCCATGACAGGGGTCAGGCTTCATTTCGAGGTTCGTCATCACGGCAAACCAATGGATCCGGCAGCATGGATCCAACAAGGATAAAGGGAGTATTGTATATGATGACTGTTGAAAAGAAACACCATATAAAGCTGTGGCCGCTGCTGGTGACCGCCGTTATTTTCTGGACCATCGCTGCGGGTTTTTCCCAAAACCTGTCTGCCGGTAACGATGAAACCTACGAGGGGCTTAAATTATTCACCGATGTGGTGGAGCTGGTGGAAAAAAACTATGTGGACCCGGTGGAAACAAAAGCGCTTCTCCACAAGGCGATCCAGGGTATGGTGCAGGGGCTTGATCCGCATTCAGCCCTGCTTCCACCCGAGGCTTTTGAAGAACTGCAGGTCGACACCCATGGTGAATTCGGCGGTATTGGTATTGTGATAGAGATGAAGGAAAATTTTTTAACGGTGGTGTCGCCCATAGAGGGAACACCGGCCCACAAGGCCGGCATCCAGGCCCGGGATATCATTATCAAGGTAGATGGTCAGCTCACCAAGGATATGATGCTCTGGAAAGCCGTGAAAATGATGCGGGGTACCAAAGGAACCCCCGTGGTGATTACCGTCATGCGTAAAGGTATGCCCAAACCCATTGATTTCGAATTAATCCGGGATACTATTCCCATCGAAAGCGTTCGGGCAATTGTGCTGAAAACCGGATATGGGTATGTCAGAGTATCCAGCTTCAGCGAAACCACTACCGCAGACCTTGAGACCGCCCTGGCCGGACTGGAAACCGGCCCTTCTCCCCTAAAGGGGCTTGTCCTTGATCTGCGCGGCAACCCAGGTGGTCTTCTGCCCCAGGCAATTAAAGTTTCCGATCTTTTTCTTGAAAAAGGCGACATCCTTTCCATCAAGGGACGTTTGGAAAAAAACACCAAGCTTTTCAAGGCTCATCCTGATAACCCCGGGCGCGATTACCCGATAGTTGTTTTGATTAACGGCGGCAGCGCCAGTGCATCGGAAATTGTGGCCGGTGCTTTGCAGGATCAAAAACGGGCCCTTATCCTAGGCACTACATCCTTTGGCAAGGGTACCGTACAGACCGTGGAAACATTGCGGGACGGGTACGGGCTCAAGCTTACCATTGCCAGGTATTATACGCCCAGCGGTCGTTCCATTCAGGCCAGGGGAATCGAGCCCGATATCGAGGTCAAACCCATGCTGATAGATGATGACGCCGGCGATTCGGCGGAGCAACGCCTGCTTAAGGAAAAAGATCTGACGAATCATCTCGATGCCGAACCCGGTGCCAACGACCCTGATGTCAAAACCGATAAAAATAACAAAAAAACCAACAGTGACGAGATCCAAAAGCCGAAGCGACACCAGTCCGGATACCGCTATGGGCCTCTAAATATAGAGGACCTCAAGACGGACAACCAGATCAAACGGGCACTTGAGATCCTTATCAGCTATAATATCTTTCAGAATGTAAACAAGTAAATCACCCGTGACCCAACGTAAAAAAACGGTTTTAAAAAAAAGTCGCAAAAAAAAATACAGCGGCCGGGCCCAGCTTAAAAAGGGGGTGGGCGGTTTACTGGTGCTTGTCGTGCTGGTGGTTACCGCCGGAGTGATGGTGAAGTATTTTATCAAACATCCAGTACCGGCAACGCCGGCATACCCGACGGCTACAGCCAGGGCCAGTATTCCTCCGAAGCCTGTGGTGCAAAAACCCAGATACGAAGTATATCCTCATCCAAAGGTGATCGACAAGCCGGTGACAGCGCCTGTTCTACCGCCGATGTCGGACAAATTACCAAAAGTAGCCATCATCATTGATGATATTGGATATGACCGGGACATGGCTGATAAATTTTTGTCTCTGGATGCGGTGTTTACCTTTTCCATATTGCCCTACAGCACTTTTCAGAAAAATATTCTGAAAGCTGTTCATTCCAAGGGATGGGAAACCATGCTGCACCTGCCCATGGAACCGAATGAATATCCAAAAGTGAATCCAGGCCCTGGTGCCCTGCTGACCCGTATGACACCGGACCAGTTGATCAGCCAATTGACCCTGGATATCGCGGCTGTTCCGGGTATTAAAGGGGTCAATAACCATATGGGATCCAAGATGACCACCATTTCCACCCAGATGAATCAGGTTTTTTCCATCTTAAAAAAAAGAGGCCTTTTTTTTATTGACAGCCGGACCTGCAGCCACACCCTGTGCCGTCCGTCTGCCAGGCTTATGCAACTGCCGTTTGCCGAACGCGATATCTTTATCGACCATCTCCAGACGCCGAATTTTATCCGCGGGCAGATGAGAAAACTGATCCGGACCGCCCAAAAAAACGGACAGGCCATCGGTATTGCCCATCCCCATATGGAAACCTATAAAATACTGCGCGAAATGCTTCCGGAACTGCAAAAAAAAGTCCGCCTGGTGCCGGCATCCACCCTGGTGCATGTCGTGGACTGAATACCGGTGTGCGTATAGATGATCTTCCTGTACTAAATCCCTATTCCGGATAACCCGGAAATAACAAATTGCAAGCACCAAATTTCAAATCTTAAACAAGCGTCAACGCAAATTATTTGCTCACACATCGCCTGGCGCATCTACTCCTGCTTTACGTGGCATAAACGCGTTTTTCCCTGGTTTTTTTGGAATTTTATTCGCCTCCTGTCAGGTACGCTTTCCCCATACGGACGTAGGCGTCCATGGTCAGCCAGGCCCGGGCGCCAAAGACGATGTCGCTGCGGTGGAGCAGCTGCCCCACTTGCCGCCGATCCATCAGAAAAATCTCAATATCTTCCGAATCCTGGTTTTGGCGAATGCTGGGCGTGCCCGCCACCTCGGCAAAGACCATGGCGATGGCCTCGTCGGTGATACCGGCAGAGGAGTATATGGCCGGGCTGTGACGGTACAGGGTGACTATGTCCAGACCGGTCTCTTCATGGAGCTCTCTGCCGGCGGTCACAGCGAGGTCTTCGCCAGGGTCGAGAAGCCCGGCGGGGAAGCCGTACATGTAGTCGCCCACAGGGACCCGGTACTCCCGGATCACCACCAGTTTGTCTTCCCGGGCGTGATAAGGGACAATGATGGCAGCATCGGGGCGCTGGTTATCTTTGGTGATACATTTGGGTTGATCCCCCCGACTGACCATGTGCCAGTCTTTGGGGTTGCCTCTTCGGTCCATGTACTTGACGGCAAAAAGGGTAACGAATTTTATTTTGGTAATAATTGTTGAATCGATGATTTTCATGATATCCCTAATAAAAATATTAAAAATTTAATCAAAAGAATTCCTCGATGCTCTGCATCAGGGTTAAAAAGATAAAAGTTCATTTTTGATACGTCGCAGCTCTTCTGCGGGGTAGTTTATTTGCCTTTTAAAAAATTTCATTTCGCCATGGATTGCACGAATTGACGATCCCTCCATGATTCAGCAAATTTTCGCTTATATTTCAGGTTTCGTGGGGAAAGCCCCTTCATCTCCGGATCATTAATTACTTCTTCAGTATATCTTCACAGGGCTCATTTTTCTCAGGCAAATACGCCTTATTAAGGATCCGAATTTCTTGCTGCGGGAAGGGGATGATAATCCCGGCAGCCTGGAGCGCTTCAAAAATTGCGGTATTGGCACGATAGCGCGTTTCAAAATAATGCATGGTCGGTACCCAGAAACGAATCCCGATATTGATGCAGCTCTCCGCAAAATCTTCTATGCCGACCAGCGGCATTCTGACGTTACTTACCTTATCGGTCCTTTCCAGGGCTTGCCTGATCACCTCAATTGCTTTATCGAGATCACTATCGTAAGCAACACCGACTGTTTCTTCCGCCAGGGTATCCGTATGAGAATTGTGAATAATTTCTCCAACAATATGTTTATTGGGAATTGTAATCTCCACATCATCTTCATCAGTAAGCAGGGTAAATGCCAAGCGTACTTCTTTTACCTGACCTATCACACCTTGAACACGAATGGTGTCCCCCACGATAAACGGGCGAGCAATAATAATATTTAAACCCGCGCCGTAGTTGGACAGCAAACCCTGCATTGCCAAGCCAGCTCCCAAAGACAGGGCGCCGATAGCCGCAACAAACGGGGTGACACTGATGCCAACCTTTCCAAGCGCGATAATCGCCACCATGGCGATAATGGTAATTTTTACAGCACTGGCAACAAAACGGCTGAGGGTAACATCCAACTTTTTACGCTCACAGAGCTTCAATACGATATTACTAATTTTCCGAGCCACCACTACACCCAGAATCCCGACAATAAATGCGCCGAATATCTGAAAACTATAATTGATAAAAAACTCTGCAATGAGCTGGTATATAGCTTGCGCTTGCTGAATTTCATTTTCCACTATGCCACCTATCTTTGATTCTGTTTTTCAGTTTCTGCCAGGAAGTATATGGATACGATCAAATTTAATGGGTTTGTGAAAAATAGCAGGGATGCACACCAGCTCGGCCGGAAATATTTCAAATCGATTATTTTTAACTTCCAAGGATTTTCAAAAAACTCAAGAAAAAGATCATCTATTTTTTTGCTTTTGAAAAAAAAAATTAAAATAATCAATATCCCGTTTGTACTTCTGGGCTCAGCAGTTCCCGCTTATGATTAAAGTGCCCTAAAATAGCGATGTGAGGATTTGCTGTTTCGTAAACTTTTTTTGAGTTTAACCCC
>Ga0307991_1001445_pt1 | contig 16511 bp, 13 predicted proteins | sample EllFjometagen131_FD_203146 | JGI IMG/M metagenome (GOLD analysis project Ga0307991, IMG submission 203146) | Marine microbial communities from Ellis Fjord, Antarctic Ocean - #131 | ecosystem: Environmental > Aquatic > Marine > Unclassified | place: Southern Ocean | collected 2014-10-08
AATGTCCAATTTTTAAATTACATACTTCCGGTTGCAATTGTCCAATAAATCATTGCAAGATGACTTAAATGCCTATATTTTATATTTTTTTGTCTTATTATTAAAATCATACGTCCCGAGGTCTGATATGTATCATTAACTCGAATTATATTGAAATCCTTGTCAATTACAACAACCCCATCGGCAACCGTATGAAATATCTGATTTAGCTCTGCAAGTTCGATTTTAGATGCATTTTCCGATTGTTTAAGAGCAAGCAGTTCTTTTCTGAGATTACTTACCGTTAATTTCAGTTCTTCTTCAGTGGGTCTTTGAGACATGGTGCCGTCCTTATTTGGGGGTTCTGTATCAGCGTAAGAATTCTTATCGGTCTTTAAGAATTAAGAATTCTTGCCGGACCAAATTATCTTATTGATTTCTATTGAGATTAATCCCAAAAATAGCTATTTTTTGAACTTAGGGCACACTTTTCAGGGGCAAAAAAAGGGCTGTAAGGAATTTGGGATTCTCTCAGCTCATAATTCCCGTTTTCTCCCGATACTTTCCGGCCGACGGCCTTTGCTCCCAGCTTTGCTTTTTATCCAACACAAATTTTTTATCTCCGACCGCGATGCTTTTCGTCCATTTCGCATCCCATTTGTTTGATCCGTTTTTTAAAATCTCCTCAACCCATTGCCGGTGCGAGGGAAGAAGGTGTCACATCTTGAATTGTGAATTCAACAATAAATATTATAATCACATAAGTTAGAATAAACAATTTGTCGCTTTAATAGCAAATTAAAAACAATCCATTCCTGATATAGACGATTGGGCGAGAACAGATATAAAACAGGTCAAACCGTCGTCTTTTTCAAGCCCAGTTTTTGGTTGTATCGTGAAATATTTGCTAAAACGGCAGTATTCCAAAATTTTTCAGAGATGCGCACTATCGATAAGGATCGTCAGCATTCTTTATTTTTCAGGCATACCACATATTGATTGAGATTTTTTGCCGGATTTTTGAAAAAATTTCGCATTGCTATTGAAAGGTGCACTGGGGAGGAGGGTTTTGATGGTAAGCACTGCCAGATTCAAGGTGCAAAATTTGTAAGAGACCGCAATATTTTCGAGGCTATCAAGTTATGTCCTCAAACGGCCGGCATTACTTATTATTTTTAATATCATTTTAAAATAAATCAAAAAATTTTGGTAATGCTGATAATGCTGTTGAATCGGTCAAGTTAATCCAAGCGGGTCACCATGACCCGCTTTCATAGACAACAACGCCCGTTTTTTCCCAAGTATTCCTTCCAAAAAAAACCAGGATATTAATAATTATCATCATAACAAATAGTTATTTATATAATTGTATTATTGGCACCCTCCTTGCAGTCCACTATATATCATCAAAGAAAACCATTCTCATTTGACCTTTCAAAAATCGACCGGGCAGGCAGGGAGATCGCCGATGAGTCAGAAAAAGACGAATCCGAAAATGACGAATCCGAAAAAAAAGATTCGCGTACTGGTGGCAAAGCCGGGACTGGACGGGCATGAGCGGGGCGCCCATGTGGTCGCTTATGGCTTAAGAGATGCCGGTTTTGAAGTGATTTATACCGGTCTGCGGCAGACAACCAAACAGATCATCAATACAGCCATTCAGGAAGATGTGGATGTGGTCGGTCTTTCAATTCTTTCCGGTGCGCACCTGTCACTTAGTCAAAAGGTGATCGAAGGCCTCAAATCCCAAGGCGCAGAAGATATCATGGTGATTGTCGGCGGCATTGTTCCTGAAGAAGACATTCCTCTTTTAAAGGATATGGGGGTTTGCGAAGTGTTTACCGCCGGAACACCGGTGTCCGCGATATCGGATTTTATCTCGGCTTCAATTTCATCCAACTGATTATTACAGACGTTTTTGTTCCAGCAATCGTTGTTTTTCAGATGTAAGGAAAATATCATGTCAGGTAACAGGAATCCCATGGAAAAAGTCGAAACAGCGGAAACACAATGGAAACAAAATATCCTCGATAAACGGGTCAAACGGTTTAATTTGTCAAAAAGCCCCACCCGATTTTATTCCCCCCTTGCAAACAAAAATTCGGATTTTCTGGAAAATGTCGGTTTTCCCGGCCAGTATCCTTTTACCGCGGGCAGCAATCCCTTTGATTTCTGGCGGGCGTATGCAGAAGATGCCGCTAAAATGGGGTATCGCCCGGATTGGGGCGGCGCCAGCGGCGTGGGGAAATACGGCGGGTTCGGTACGGCTGAAGATTACCGGGATTACCTGATCCGGATGCATGCCATGGGACGGACCGGCGGACCGAATATGGCTTTTGACCTGGTTACCCAGTGCGGATATGACTCGGACAGTGATTATGCTGAAGGCGAGGTCGGTCGCGTGGGTGTTGCCATTGATTCCTTTAACGACTTTGCCACGATTTACGAGCCGTATGTCGGTAATCTTGAAATCGACAAAGTCCCTTCCAATTTTACCATCAACGCGCCTGCCGGCATCATCATTGCCATGTACGCAGTGCTGGCAGATAAACGGGGGATTCCCCTGGATAAGCTGCGGGGCACGCCACAGAATGATATTTTAAAGGAATTCATTGCCCGGGGTACCTATATTTATCCGCCCAAACAATCGCTTCGGCTTTTCCGCGATATCTGCGTGTTCTGCACCCGTCATATGCCTAAATTGAATATCAACAGCATCGGCGGCTATCATATTCGTGAAGCCGGGGCCACCCGCGAACAGGACCTCGCATTTTCCATGGTCAATGCAGCGGCCTATATCCAGACAGGCATTGCTGGCGGCCTGGACGTGGATAGTTTTGCGCCCAAACAGACCTTTAATGCGTTTGGTGGAAGCATGGAGATTTATCAGGAGATTGCCCTGCAGCGGGCAGCCCGGAGAATCTACGCACGAATGCTCAAAGATCGGTTTCAAGCGAAGAACCCGCGAAGTATGATGATTCGACAGCCCATCACCGCGCACATCGGATGTTCGTCAACCACCCTGCAGCGGCCATTGAACAATCTGACCCGTGCCGTTGTCGGCGGAATGGCGGCCGGTATGTCCGGCGGCATGCCCGGTGTTTTCCCGCCCTATGATGAACCGTTAGGCCTCGGTCACAGCCAGGAGGCGGTTCAGCTTCAGCTCGATGCCACCCGGATCCTTATATACGAAGCAAAAGTGGCGGATGTAAATGACCCGTGGGCTGGTTCTTATTTTATGGAATCTTTGACCGATGACATTGAGGCCCGGGCCATGGCTGAAATGGAAAAAATCAAAAATATGGGCGGGGCGGTTGCAGCCATTGAAAGTGGATATATGCAGAAGGCCGTATCAAAAAGTGCGTATGAAAAACAAAAGCAGATTGAACGCCAGGAAGAATTTGTGGTGGGGGTCAACTGTTTTAAAAATGACAATGAAATCAGTGTGAATGTCAATCGGGAAGTCGAAGCATCGTATGATCCGGAATTAATAAAAAGCGCGGAAGAACGACAGAAAAAGAAACTGAAAAAACTGAAAAGGCAGAGAAACAGCAAGGCGGTTTCATCCTCGCTGTCTGCATTAAAAAACCATGCAAAAGACGAAAGCGCGAATCTGATGATTGATATGTGTGAGTGTGTTCGAAATGATGTCACCCTTCAGGAGATGTGTGATGTTTTGCGGGAGGTTTTTGGTGAATTTCAACAATCCAAATTGTGATGGCGTCGTTAAACAACCCATCTGCTTCGTTGTAGCAATTTTTCATCCACTCAACATATGAAAAGTAAGCCTTCGCAGATGAAAATTTACTACGCCTTGCATATGGGCCTTTTAACTTAGCCATCGATGATCTTGAATCCAAATTTTTTGAAGCCGGCAAAGTATTAAAGTTCGAAGCGTAGGTCGGGATTCATCCCCGACAAATGTTACATGCCAATTGATAACATTGGCGCCGGGTAAGAAACCCGGCCTACAGATTAAATTTGGCAAAGCGATCTTTATATAATGGTTGATCAAATGGAAAGCATTGAAAAAGCAAAGCAGGTCGAAAATTTATGGGACAGTCTGGTTGCCGGTGTCCGGGCAGGAAACGTCCGGGCCATGGCGCGGCTGATTACAAGGGTGGAAGATCGGGAACCTGGGTGGAAAGAAGCCATGAAATCCATCTGGCCGCATACCGGTAATGCCAAGATTTTCGGGATCACCGGTTCACCGGGTGCGGGCAAAAGCTCGCTGACCTGTAAAATTGCCGCAGAACTTGTCAACCGGGGTCTCAGTGTCGGCATTATTGCAGTGGATCCCTCAAGCCCGTTTACCGGCGGTGCATTGCTTGGGGACCGGCTGCGCATGAAGAAGATTTTTAATCTGAAAGATATTTTCATCCGCTCCATGGCCACCCGGGGAATGCTCGGCGGACTGAGTCAGGCAGCCCGTGACGTCGTCCGGATAATGGATGCGTTTGGAAAGGATATTATCCTGATCGAGACGGTCGGGGTGGGCCAGGACGAGATAGAGGTAGTCAAAGCAGCAGATCTGGTGATGATGGTTTGTATTCCGGGCCAGGGCGACGGTATCCAGGCGTTAAAAGCCGGGGTCATGGAAATCGCGGATCTGTATATCATCAACAAGGCCGACCTGCCAGGAACCGATGAGGTGATGGCGGACATTGCCGCAATGCTGGAGTTGTCCTCCGAAATCGGATATCCGGTGGCTCCGGTATTGAAAACATCCGCACTAAAAAATCAGGGCATCAAGGATCTGGTGGAAACGCTTCTGACCCATCAGGCCGGAAAAAATAAGCAGGAATTTAAACGTAGTATTCAGGTGAAAGAAGAAATTCTTACGCTCATGGAAAGGGAAGTTTTCCGCAGTATCCAGAGCCGATGGGAGCACAGCGGAGAACTTGCCGAGGCCGTGCAGCAGATGATCGATAAAAAAAAGGACCCGTATTCCATTGTCGCGGAGATGCTGGATCACATTTTGGGAGAATAAAAATTTTTAATCTTTGTTGAGGAGTGATTTATGACAGCCCAGGCCCAACCGCATTCTGTTGGAATGACACAAAGGCTTTCAGAATTTATCGTCAAAACCAATGCGGATAAAATTTCTCCGGAAGCATATGAGCATGCAAAAGTCGCTTTTATGGACTGGGTGGCCGTCACCATGGGCGGCAAGGATGAACCGGTGGTGACCAAGCTGCTGGAATATTCCCGGATTATGGGGGGATATCCGCAGGCAACGATTCTCGGGCACGGGATAAAAAAAAATGTCAGCCAGGCCGCGCTGATCAACGGGACGGCATCCCATGCCCTGGATTATGACGATACCCTGATCTCATTTTTCGGACATCCGTCCGTCACGCTTTTCCCCTCTCTACTGGCGCTTTCCGAGTGGCAGGATATCAACGGAAAGGACTTTTTAACCGCCTACCTGATCGGCCTTCAGGCAGGTGCTACCATCGGTGTGTGCGCCAGTCTGGATCATTACATGGCTGGCTGGCATGCAACTTCCACTCTGGGGCATATGGCCTCGGCAGCCGGATGCGCAAAACTGTTAGCGCTGGATACAAAACAGACGGCTTACGCGCTTGGTATTGCCGCTACCCAGTCATCCGGTTTAAAGCGCGTTTTCGGGACCATGTGCAAACCGTATCACGCGGGAAAATCCGCCCAGGCAGGACTCATGGCCGCATTGCTGGCACAAAACGATTTTACCAGCGCGGAAGATATTCTGGAAGGACCGCAGGGGTTTTTTGAGGTTTTCAAAGGCTCTGTTAACGAAGATGTGCTGGCGCTGCTCGGTCTGGGATGGGATGTGACCAATATTTCTCAAAAATATCATGCATCTTGCCATGCCACGCATTCCCCACTGGAAGCGGCCATGGCCATTGTAAAAGAAAAAAATATTCCGCTGGCTGAAATTAAAAAGATAACCGTTTATTCTTCCAAACTGGCCCTGGACGCAGCCGGAAAAATGTCGCCGGCGACTGGCCTTGAAGGTAAATTCAGCATTCCCTATTGCGTGGCAAATGCCTTGTGCAGCGGTATCACCGGAAACCAGGCATTTACGGACGATAAGGTCAAAGCACCGGATGTCTGCACTGTAATGGAAAAAATCGATGTGAAGCTGGATCCTGAAAAAATAGCCCTGGAATCTCGTGTTGTGATTGAAACCAGTGACGGAAATAAACATGAGGGATTTTCCGATATTCTGCAGCAGATACCGCCCCTTGAAACAAAAAAAGACCGGGTCAGTAAAAAATATGCGGATTTGTGCGGGGAGGTGTTGAGCAGGAAAAAGATTGAGCACACATCGGATATGATTAATGACCTGCAAAGTATCAAGAGTATGAGAATGTTTGCGGAAACATTTTAAAAGACGATGAACTGAGGCGAAGTATCATGAAACATGAAGTGCTGGTGTCGGATATTCAGAAATTTTCGGTCAATGACGGCCCGGGGTTCAGAACCATTGTGTTCCTGAAAGGATGCCCCTTGAATTGCGCGTGGTGCCATAATCCGGAAACCATGTCACCGTTTCCGGAAATCTATTGGAAAAACAGGTTGTGTGTGCAGTGCGGTGCCTGCCTGGAAGTATGCCCGAATCAGGCAATCAATCCGCCCATCTCCCCGGAACAGGCAATGAACAAGGATACAAAATACCACAAAATCATCCGGGAGAGATGCGATCGCTGCATGGCATGTGTGGACGCCTGCCGTTATGATGCGCTTTCCATTGTCGGGAAACAAATGTCTGTTGATGAAATATTAGATGAAGTGGAAAAGGACAGACCTTTTTATGACAATTCCGGCGGTGGAATGACGTTAAGCGGCGGGGAACCAACATTACATGCGAATTTTTCAATTTCCTTACTTAAAAACGCAAAATTACGAGGAATCCATACCTGCCTGGATACCAACGGTTTCCGCGAATGGGAAACGTTCCGACAGGTCGTTGAATATGCGGATCTTGTCATGTTTGATTTAAAGCATATGGATCGCAGCCTTCATAAAAAAATGACCGGGGTCGATAATATTAATATTTTAAATAATCTTTCCCTACTTTCGACAACAGGCAAGGAAATCTGGGTGCGTATCCCGGTGATTCCGGGATTTAATGACACCCTTGATTTTCATGATCGTGCATCCGATTTTCTCTCAAATCTGCCGGGAACTGTCAGTCGGGTGGATTTGTTACCGTTTCACAACTGGTGCCAGGATAAATATGGCTGGCTGGGTATTGACTGGCCGATGAAAGATGTCGAGGCCATGGATCCTTCATTTCTGGAAATCCCGGCGGATTTATATATTGAAAAAGGCCTTCAGGCAACGGTAGGCGGGTCCGGGTTTGAGAATTGTGAACAAGCCGTTGGATGATCGTGTTTGTCAGCATCTTTGATATTTAAAATAATCGATAAAGCAATAAAACGAACAATAATAAAATCACAGGAGGTGAATCCAATGACAACATGCCAGGAATGTAAAAGTTTTTTCCCTTTAGAAGAAGATCAGGCAAGAGGCGATTGTGTTCAGCGAGTGAAAGATCCCCGGCAGGCCTATTATATGGCAAAACCGGTGAATGCGGAAGATGACTGCAGCTCATGCGCTTCATTTCACAAGAAAGAGTTTGTTCAATAAACAAAAAAAAGGAGTGAACCATGTCACAGGCGGCATTAAAAGACACAAGTGTTGATGTGTTTGAAAAAAAACAGGAATGGTGGTGGGCGGCTGAGAAAAAAAGGTCTACACGGTTGGACTATCTGAGAAAAGCGATCTGGAAAAAAGGCGCCATTGGCGGTCTTTATGCGCCCGGCGTAAAAGTGGACCTGGAACGGGCAAAGCTGCATACCCAAAAAGCAAAGGAAATGGAGGCTTCTCCGGATCCGTTTGTAATGAAATTTGCAAAAATTTTAGCCCATGTTCTGGATCATAAAACCATCTTTATCACCGATCAGGCACAACTCGTCGGTTATACCGGTAGTCTCCCCCATACCATGGCCTGGGATCCCAGCTGTGCGTCTATTTTAAATGAAGAAGCATATAATGACCCGACGGCTATTCCCGAACCGGTGGAAGAAAATCAACAGGCTATCCGGGAAATATGCAATTACTGGATCGGCAAGTCGGATCTGGATAAGATGATGCCGGTATTTGACATGGAAGACCTCATGAAAATGCTTTCAGGATCCATCGGATGGGGTGTTCCCCTGGCGCGGGGAGGGTATTCGAACAAGGATTATGAATACATCATGACCGGTAAAAGGGCATTTGGAGATATCATTGAAGAACTGGACCGGAAAATAGATGAAGTAGACGCGGAAGTTCATAAACCCGGTGCGACGGCTGAAACAGCAAAGATGTATGACAAGCTCAATAACTGGGATGCCATGAAAATAACGCTGGAAGCCGGTATCCGGATCGCTGAGCGCTATGCACGGCTTGCCAGAATCATCGCTGAAAATTTTGAGGAAGATCCTGAACGGAAAGAAGAGCTGCTGAAGATTGCCGAAGCCTGTGAACAGGTTCCTGCCAAACCCCCCAGAACACTACAGGAATCTTTCCAATACGATATATTTATTCAGATGATGAGCCGCAACGAAGCCATTGAAGGCGCATGGCCTTCCCGGCCGGATTACTATCACGGGCCTTATTATGACAAGGATGTCAATATTGATAAAACCCTGACAAAGGAAGAGGCCCTGGATCTGGTCGGTGAGTTCCTGATCCGCGCGGCGGAAGTGTGCCAGTTCAAACCAAAATGGACACGGGAAGGGCTGCAGGGCATCGACGGCACCTGGGTATGGACCATGGGCGGGGTGAAAAAAGATGGAAGCGATGCCTGTAACGATTTAACCATTGCATTTATGCAGGCCGCGCGGCTGGTCCGGGTGGCGAACCCGACGTTTTCTTTCCGGTGGCATCCGAAAGTATCCGATGAAGTCATGCGGGAAATTTTTGAATGTATCCGCCAGGGTCTCGGTTATCCATCCATGCGCCATGATCCGGTGCTGATTGCCAATTCAATGCACTGGCACGGGCATCCCATAGAGGAAGCCAGAACATGGGTTCACCAGGCCTGCCTGTCGCCATGTCCGACAACCAAACGGGGGTATCAGCCGATGCGTATGGCAAATGCTACCGCCAACTGTGCCAAGATTATTGAGTATGTATTCACCAGCGGATTCGATCATGTGGTCAACATGCAGGTGGGCGCTGAAACACCTGATGTCACAACATTGACAAATTTTGAGGAGTTTTTTGGCGTATGGATCGAGCAGATGAAAACAATTTTCAGCATTCTGGTCCGGGCCGTGAACCGGGCACGAATGCTGGCACCCACACTAACACCGCGGCCTTTTCTTTCCGGTATATCTGAACGCTCGATCGAAAGCGGACTTGATACCTGTGAACCGTCTCTTGCCCGGGGAAATGCCTGGATCACTGCCTTTACATGGGTTGAAAATATCGACAGTCTGGCAGCGGTGAAAAAACTTGTTTTTGATGAAAAAAAATACACCCTGGCCGAACTCAAAGAAGCACTTGCCAAAAACTGGGAAGGATCTGAGGAAATGCGGCTTGATTTTGTCAGGAATGCGCCCAAGTGGGGGAATGATGACGATTATGTGGATGATATCATGCTGCGCTGTCTGGATGAAGCCGCGAAATTCTCCAAAGTGCTCAAATGTCCGTCCGGAAATAACTGGCCGATTCTGCCGGAAAATGTCAGCGGGAATATTCATTATGCCAATATTGTCGGCGCACTCCCCAATGGCAGGCGTCTAGGAGACGCCCTTTATGACGGCGGCGTTTCTCCGGGGCCAGGGCTCGACAAGAACGGGCCCACAGCGGTGCTAAAATCCTGCGGTAAGATTGATCATATCACCGGCGGCAGGGCGTTTTTGTTAAACCAGAGACTGTCTCCCACGCAGCTGGCCGGTGAAAAAGGGTATCAGTTGTGGCGGGCCTATATGCGGACCTGGGCGGATCTCGGAATTGACCATATCCAGTTTAACATGGTGGACGATAAAACGCTGCGGTCCGCTCAGAAAGATCCTGAAAAGTACCAGGAGGTCATTGTCCGTGTGGCCGGTTATAGTGCACATTTTGTCGATATCAGCCGGAAGACTCAGGACAACATCATCCAGCGGACAGTTCAGGGGCTGTGATAATTTCTCCATATTGCTTTCACGCAGCCCGGTCATGCATGACCGGGCTACAGACCATTAATTATTAAAATGGAGAACTGCTATTATGTCCAGAAGAGATGAAAAAAGACAGGCATATACCAGTATGTTAATTCCTGAGAAAAAGGAAGATAACGGAACCCGAAGCGTTGGACAGAAAATCTGCGGAACCTGCAAAAATTACATGGAAAGTTCCTGGTCCAGCGATGGGAGAGGGTCCTGCAGTTTTCTTAAAATGGGCTCTAATATCAGCAGTGTTCCGCCGGTATATATGTTTGATGGAAAAGAAGGATATATGACCAAAACATTGTCAGATGCGGCTGCCTGTAAATATTTCAACAAGATGAAAATGATCGATAAAGACGGTTATGAATGCAGTGATCCCATATATCGACGGTCTATGCGGCAGTTGCAGCAAAACGATTAATGCAAAAATTGATGCATAGCAATGTTGGATTTCCAATTTCACTGCATCTACTGTGTCAAATGCCGTTCCGCATAGCATACTATAGCGAAACAGCATTTTCCTTGTACCTGCAGCAAACTTGAAAATCATTCAAATACGGTAACAATTTTAAATAAAGGAGAAAACAATGAAATGCACAGAATGCGGAAACGATGCCCCTGTAAAGGATTTTCGCTATCTTTACAATGCACGGATAGATGCGTCAATCAGCATCAGGCAATGCACAAAATGTGAAACATGGCTGGCTGTTGATGAACTTAATGGTGTTGTCACCCAGGCAATCGGTGCCGGGGAAGCACCATGGGGAAAATCAGCAGGTATAGAAGGAGTGGCTGCAGCATAAAAGGAAAGAACGCATGGAAATGATATGCCGAAACTGCGGCCATACCGACGAATACACAGAGTTTGATTTCTTGTGCAAGAACGGGTGACCGGCAACCGGAGAGTCTGATTTCCGGCAATGTCCCTGGTGCGGGACAGAATGTGTGTTTTCTCGCTCTGAATCACTCTATGATGAAGAAGATCAGATGCGGCGGCTTTCAATAAAATTGGCGGAAATCCAGAAAACACAGGATGCGAGGCTTTTGAGCGAAGCAAAAGAACTGATCATTCGGTTGAAAACGATTAACCGGCGTTGGAATATTGACGGATTGAATCGATTTATAAAGGACAAACAGAGAGAAATCTTCTTTTAACAAAAAAAATGGAAGCAGAATGGAAAATAATCAAAATAAAATAGCTGTTCCTGATCCTGATGATCATTTTTTTCTGCCCGAAGCAGTGATAGAAAATATTCACAGAATATCCCTTCTTTCAAAGCGACATCCGGTGAATGTACTCGTGGCCGGAAAGCAGGGGTGCGGCAAGTCGACACTGGTCCGGCAGTTTGCCGCCCGGAACAAGCGTCCGCTGGCGACCTTTCAGATCGGGCTGCTTTCGGAACCCGGACAGCTGTTCGGGGAACATGCTTTAAAGGACGGAAAAACATATTACCGGAAATTCCTTTTCCCGGATGCCATCCAGACTCCGGGCTGTGTTATCCACCTTGAGGAAATCAACCGGCCGGAACATCCAAAGGCGCTGAACATGCTTTTTTCTGTTTTGTCCGAAGATCGGAGCATCTATACGGATGAGCTGGATCATATCCGTGTAGCAGATGATGTGGTTTTTTTTGCTACGTTAAATGAAGGGGATGAGTTTATCGGCACGGAAATGCTGGATGCCGCATTGCGGGACCGGTTTTATGTGACGTTGTTAGATTACCTGCCGCCAGAGGTCGAAACCCGTGTGCTTTGTTTAAAAACCAGCATTGATGAAGCCAACGCCCAAACCATTGTCAATGTGGCTGCCAGGCTTCGAAATAATTCCCGTGACCCGATGGTGGTATCCACTAGACATACGCTGATGATTGCGGAAATGATATCTGTCGGAGCAACTGTTGAACAGGCTTTTTCCGGGAGCCTTCAGATCAGCCGGGACATGCTGGAGTCTGTTCTGCTGTCTCTTCACGTGGAAATGAAAAGAACAATTAAACATCATGGGGACAACGGTTATCAGCGCTATTAGATGCAGTCAAATACTCCCGACTCAACAACCGGAATTTATTTTGCCAGTTAATGAAGGAGCCGGAAATGGTTTTGCATCTTTGACAAAAAAGCGAAACGGTATATCAGCTTACTGGCGAAAAAATACTTCATCTGTTGAGCCTGTGGAACTGGCCAATCTGCTTCGGGCGTTAAGAAAAGTCGTTGGCCATTTAGGCGATAATGCCGGTCGTATTGCATACACCGGAATGTCAACGGTAAGCGATAATGCGATTCTGATCGAACCGGAAATGGTAATGGGCGTCTATCCCCTGCCCGTTGAACAGGTGGATCTGCTGGTCGGTTTGATCGTTCATGAAGCATTGCATCGCATCGAATGGACGGATCATGTCTGGAAAATTCTTGAACCGTCAATGGATGCCATGGCGCCGCTGGAAAAGGTGATTTTTCAAAAAATTGTCCGCACTGGAGAGGATATATTTGTTGATCAGAAAGCTGATCAAAGTGTGTTTGGCCTTTATGTTAAGGTTGCCAGGGACAAGGCATTACATCGGGAAAGAAAAATGATTGCACCGACGGATCATCCGAGTGTGGATGAACTTGAACTAGAGTGGCTGACAGAGGCGTTTGATATTCATTCAGATCGTAAAATCCGGATCGAATATCGATTTTTTCTTGAACAATTGAATTTTCTGACCCTGTCTTTGCGGTCTTTGGCTTTAAAATCAATACGGGTTATTAAACGATGCGAAAAAAGAGCCGATTTGTATCTTGCAGAATGGCAGCAGTTGGGAAGCCGGATGCTCCGCTTAAAAATCATTGATAAACATTTATGCTGGTTCCCATCCACAGAAGTTTCACAATCAGCAAAAGAATATGCGTCCGTCAGTCAGTGTAAAAGTGCCAAAAAAATGACGCCCCTTCTGGCACAGGAAATCGAAACGCATCTTTCTGCCGATGCGGTGGATATGACACCGATTATTCAATCCGTTGTGGGGGCTGAAAATGAAACGGTTGCCCCAATGTCCCGGTGGGATTTTAATATTGTATCACACCCGATGATTGACCGGCGAATGGTGGGCCGACTGAAAGCAATTTTTTCGAACTATGCTGAACGGAACTTTCTGGTGAGCCGGGGGTTGTTCAGCGGAAAGATTGATCATCGGAGACTTTACCGGTCGGCTGTTACCGGCAGGTGCTTCAAGGCCGCAGAGCGTTTACCGAACCTGGACTGGAACGTTGCTCTATTGATTGATGCCAGCGGATCAATGCGCGGCAACAAGTGGCTGATGGTTGAAAATACCGTGGCCAATATTCACAAAGCGTTGTCAGGGTTTCATAATCGATTATCGGCATGGGCGTATTTTGAGGTCAACGGCATCTGCATGATTTCCCGGCTGATTCAGAAAAATCATCTTTTTTCTGTGCCGCCGTCCGGCCAGACAGCGTCCGGGCAGGCCATCATCGTTGCAGCCACAATGCTGCCGGCAAATGTGAAACGCAATATCCTGATTCATATTACGGATGGTGAATCTAATTTCGGTTGCGATGTATCCTATGGGATTGAATACTGCCGGCAGCAGAAGATCCATCTGATCACTCTCGGATGCGGTTATCAGAATAAAACAGCCATGCAGAAACAATACGGCAGAGCCATTCAGTTTATTGATTATTTCGAACAATTGCCTAAGGCAATGGAATCACTTTTCAAGTGGACGTTTATCTATGGCGGGCACAAGTCTTGTAAAGGCCCTTTGGTTCGCGTAGATTCTGCACGACAGGCGAAATAAAAAGGGTGTTCGAAATATTAAACCTAAGTCAATTTAGGTTAAAATAAAGGAATTATTTATGGGAAATGACGTGCTGCTCAAAGAGATCAATGGAAAAGTGGGAACATTAAAACTGAACCGACCACAAAGAAGAAATGCTTTGTCGCCGGATCTTCTGGTGGATCTGCATCTGACTCTTCAAAAATGGGCGGATGAGGATGCGGTTCGGGTAGTCGTGATTACGGGTAATTCTGAAAAAGCGTTTTCATCCGGCTATGATATTTTGGCTATTCCAACAGAGCTTTCACCGGAAGCGGCAGAACTTTTAAAAACAAGCAATCCCCTTGAGCTGGCACTTAACAGTATAAAGAATTTCCCTTATCCGGTGATTGCCATGATCAACGGATATTGCTTTGGTGCCGGTTTGAATCTGGCCATGTGCTGTGACATTCGAATTGGAGCGGATCACATAAAAGTGGGGATGCCCCCGGTAAAACTGGGCCTTGTTTATCACCCGGAAGGGTTGAGTCAGTTTATTGAAGTCATTGGCATGGCAAAAACCCGTGAGATTTTTTTCACCGGGCACACCTATTCAGGTAATGAGCTTAAAAATATGGGGCTTGTGGATCATATGGTCCCATTAGAAAATCTTTCAGAAACTGTTTATTCGATGGCAGATGAGATTTCAAAAAATGCGCCGCTTTCGTTGAAAGGAACCAAAAGAATCCTGAATATGATCGGCAAATATTCTCTGATCGGCCCTGAAAATATAAATGAAGCAGAGTCACTAATCTCAGAAGCCTTTAACAGTGACGACCTTAAGGAAGGTCAAACAGCTTTTTTTAAGAAACGAATTCCTGTATTTAAAGGAAAATAAAAAACCATACCATATCACTTATATTATAAAATCGTTCAAATTATTATTGTCATAAAAGAGAATACTTTGGCAAAGTTAAAAAGTTCCATATACAAGGCGTATTGGTTTTTCAGGCTCGAAATAATACAAGTCGTATATTGAGTGGCTGAAAAATCAATATAACGCCGTATATGGGGCTTTTAACGATGCCGAGAATTCTTAAATAAAAGGAGGACACCATGTCATCTACCCCCTGGGATATCGGATATATCCCTTACAAACACGCTCAGATGCATCCTGACAAAACAGCGATCATCTTCGAGGACGAACCGATAACGTATGGCCAGTTAAACGATGGTATTAACAGGTGCGCTCAGATGCTGCAGGCCAGGGGTTTGAAAAAAGGGGAACGCGTGTGTGTCCTAATGCTGAACTGCATTGAATTTTTAGAGATTTATTTTGCCACGGCCCGCCTTGGCGGCATTTTTGTCCCGTTGAACTGGCGTCTGCTGGGTCCTGAATTGGAATATCAGATTAATGATTGTGCGGCACGGTTCCTTTTTTTCCATGATTCATTTATGGGCAGTATCGACCTGATTCGTGACAGCTTAAAAGTTGATGAAGACAAGTTTATTTATCTTAAAAACGGCGGCCCGCAATTTCCGGGATTTGAATTGCCGGATTGTCCGGAGTGGGCAGAGGAATATATCAAAATTGTTGCCGAGCAAAATACATCGGTGCCGTTTCCCGTTGAACCTGTTTTGATGAATGATCCGCTTGCAATTGTCTATACATCCGGGGTGACCGGCAGTCCTAAAGGGGCGATACTTTCGCATGAACAGACTTTTTTTAAAAATTTTCAAATCGGATCTTATACAAATGCAACCCCGAGTGATGTTCTCATCGCCCAGATGCCTCTTTTTCATTCCGGCGGCCTTTTTATCGTGGCCACACCGGCGTTGAATTCCGGAATGACAATGGTCATGCGGCGGGGATTTGATCCGAATGAATTTGCCGAGGATATTCAGCGCTACCGGGGGACCATCGTTTTTGCACTCACCACCATGTGGCGGATGATTATTGAGTCCGGAAAGCTGGATAAAATTGATGTCAGCAGTGTCCGTTGTGTTGTTGGCGGTGGAGAGAAAACCCCGCCGCAATTATTCGAAGAACTCGCCCGGCGGGGCCTTCATATGCAGCAGGGGTTCGGTCAGACGGAAAATTCAGCGATGATGGTGATGCCGCAAGATGATATTTACCGAAAAATGGGTTCTATCGGCAAGCCGGGGTATTTTACCGATATTTGGATTGAAGACAAAAGCGGCAAACGGCTGCCGCCCGGAGAGATCGGTGAAATCGTCGCAAAAGGCCCGACCGTTATGTCGGGTTACTGGAATCTGCCTAAAACAACCAAAAAGACAATTGTCAATGGTGTTCTGCATACCGGAGATCTCGGGTACATTGATGAAGAAGGGTATTTTTATATTGTTGACCGTGCCAAGGATATGTACCGAAGCGGCGGCGAAAATGTGTATCCGGCTGAAGTTGAAAAGATTCTGTTGAATCATCCGAATATTTCCCAGGTCGCCATTATCGGCGTCACTGATGGTAAATGGGGGGAGGCCGGGCTGGCATTCGTGATTCCAAAAGAAACGGGCCAGATCATTACCATCGAGGAAATCCAGGAATTTCTGAAAAACAAGATCGCCAAATACA
>Ga0307991_1001446_pt1 | contig 16510 bp, 17 predicted proteins | sample EllFjometagen131_FD_203146 | JGI IMG/M metagenome (GOLD analysis project Ga0307991, IMG submission 203146) | Marine microbial communities from Ellis Fjord, Antarctic Ocean - #131 | ecosystem: Environmental > Aquatic > Marine > Unclassified | place: Southern Ocean | collected 2014-10-08
ATTACTTTGATTTGGCGCTGAATAAAAAGATATTAAAAAATAAAGCCCAATTGATCTTTAAAATTTCTGATGTGTTCAACACCTACAAATTCGGGCTCGACCTGGACGCTGTAGATGAAAATAATTACAGGTATAGCCAGAAAAACCGCATGAAGAACAAATCTCAATACTTTATTTTGAGTTTTGTTTACAACATTGACGGCAAAGACGAGCAAAAGAAAAAGCAGGCACGAAATTTCTTTTTGGATGATTTTGATAAATAAGTTGGTTTGATAAAATGATGCGTTGATGTAGCATCTTTTAATAGAACATATAAAAATCAATTTCAAGATGCCCTGATAGCACTCGGTTCAACGCATAGCTACCGAAGAATACTCAACGAGCAAGTAAGACAGGATTATAAAACATTAAGAAGTTTGCTTAAGGAACTCATTGGAACGAATTAAATCAGCAATGAACAAATGCTTCTGGTTTTTCAACAGCAATGGGTAGAAAAATACAATAGCGAAATAAATTATCAAAACCGAAATATTAATCACATTGTAGTATTCAGGGAGTTTAAAAAAATAAAAAGCAACAATAAAAATTCTAAGTGATATTGCGGTGCTCTGCACCTTAAAAAGTATTGAGATTATACATTTCTACAAATAGTTCGTCATCCCAAACAGGCGTTTCATCCTTCCAAAACAGTGTTTCGCCATGCTTGCCCTATATTTCAGTCATCCCTTAACTATCTTTGATTCCATAATCAAAAGCGAAAAAATATTTCAACAATGGGCCTAAACATTTTATAATATGAAACTGTCATGAAAGAAAAAAACAAAGCATTTACAGAACTATCAAAAAAGGAATTGAACGCATTATTTGCAGGGGCAGAAGAGGACATTTTAAACCATGAAAATGATGAAAAATTTCAAAAGCACCTGGCACAAAGCAAAAAACAATGTTGCCGCAAAATAGATAGTACATACATTAGGACATCAAATAATAAAAAATTTGCCTTTTTTTATGGTGAAAAAGTAAATCAATTACCCGATGAGATTTTCGATAAAACAGATTTGGAAATACTCATTATTTGCAAAACTAATATCAGGGAAATTCCTGATAAAATTAAAAACCTGACAAAGCTAAGGCGTTTGCATTTTTCAGGATCAAAAATTGAATACCTGAGCCCGGAAGTTTTCAAGCTTCCCAATATTGAGAAGGTTGACATCATCGATCCACATTTTGAATCGAATGCTGAAATTACCGAAGCCATTGGTCTATACATGGCAAAACACAATAAATAGTTTTCGGTAAAAATTGCCGGAAGCTCGATGTGTGGGCTAAATAGTGTGTGCCCATAAAGTCAACGATTTTTTGATTTAAAATTGACGATTAACGATCGGAGATTTTAGATTTTACTGATTATCACCAACATCTTAAATCTAAAATCGTTAATCTGAAATCGTATATTTTTCTATATGTTACTTTAAAGACGAACTCTAAATGGTGTGTACCCATAAAGTCGAAAATTTTTGATTTATAATTAATACCGCACATCGGGACAGGGTCGGGAAGGAGTATTGTGGCTTTTTAGACTGTTCTCATAAATTATTTTACACGAGTCCAATAGGTTGTTTTGCCAAGCAATGAAACGCCAATATAACCCCTTAACTTTAGTTTGTCGTTGGTGTCATCGGTAAAAACCATGTAACAGCTATATGTTTTGCCGCTTTTTGGGTCGTAAATATCGCCATCTTCCCACTCGTCATCACCATCAAATTCAAAAGCCGAAAGCAACTCAAGTCCCATAACCGGCCTAAGTTGTAATTCGGCATCTGGATTTTCATCATCAAGCTTTGCGAGGCCTGTATCTTCTTCGTTGGGCTCTTTCAACCAAACAATATTACCGAAATACTTACCATCCCTGTTTTCGATTTTTATATGAGCATCCTCATCTTCGTTTAGCCAAAGGCCATTGATATCGTCGCCTTTAACTTGGGCGGATGAAGAAAGCGCGAAAAAAGCTACCATAAAAAGTGCTGCGAATACTGAACTGATTTTTACCATTTTATCTATTTTATTAAGTTTAGTTTGCAATAATATTTAATTTACTGATACCAATACCGGAATTTGTGTTTTTACTGAGTTATTAGATTGTCGTGAAAAATACATCTTAGTGACTCTTTGTGCCCTGAGTGTCTTAGTGTTAATCTTCAAAATTTCACCACTAAGGCATGGAGGACACTAAGTAGCACTAAGTAAAAAATAATTAGGTTAGCGACAGATTAAATTACAACTCATTGATTTGTAATTTGTGTATTATGAGTTTTAAACCAGCCAATCAATTTCCCCGATGCCATGTTCCCTTAAATACATGTTTGTTTTTGAAAAATGTTTGTTGCCAAAAAATCCCCGGTGAACCGAAAAAGGCGATGGATGTGGTGAAGTAAGGATGAGATGACGTGAATTATCGATGAGTTCGCGTTTGGCGATGGCAAAATTTCCCCAAAGTAAAAACACCAGGTATTCCCGTTCCACCGACAGCTTTTTGATGGCAGCATCAGTAAATTGCTCCCAACCTTTATTTTGATGCGACCCGGCTTGCCTGGCTCTAACGGTAAGCGTTGCATTAAGCAGCAACACCCCTTGCTGTGTCCATTTTTCCAAATTCCCGTGCTGTGGAATTGGAAACCCGAGGTCTTGATTTATTTCTTTGAAAATATTTTGAAGTGAGGGCGGTTGCCTAATTCCATCAGGTACCGAAAAGCTTAACCCGTGGGCTTGCCCGGAACCGTGATAAGGGTCTTGCCCAAGAATTACCACTTTAACTTTGTTAAACGGTGTAAAGTTGAAGGCATTAAATATTTGTGATCCGGGAGGATAAACAGCGTGTGCTGATTTTTCTTCCACCAGGAATGCCTTCAACTGCGAAAAATAAGATGCGCTGAATTCATCTTTCAAGTTCTCCTTCCAGCTTTCTTCGATAAGCGGATTTACTGATGCCATTTTTATCTTTAGTTTTGTAGCCCGATTCGATGAAATCGGCAATATTATGTTTAAAATTCAGTTAATTAGAAAATTCGGGCAAAGCCGTCCAAGCTTTTGGACAGTTATGCCTTAAACAATTTCAGAAGCGTAAAAATATGAAAAAAGTAATTAAAGTATTGGTTTTTGTTGCAGCAGTTGTATTATTTAGTTCAGCCATAAATTCTTGTAAATCAACCCAGGATTGCTCATCTTATGACGAAGTGAAGAAATTTCAGAAAGAAACACGCAGATAATTTTGCATAGCCGGTTTTCTTTTAATTGAAACCGAAGTGTTCATTTTTCAATCATGATGAAGTATTTTCTCAAAATATCAATATTACTCCTCTTTATTGGGTCGGGCTATGCCAGTTTCGCCCAAAATGAGGAAGATGTGGCTTTTGAGGAGATCGACACCATCCTCAATAAAGTCATCCTTAAAAAAGAAATTTCGGGCGGTGTCATGCTCTATACCAGGGGTTTTGGGTTTTTATTCAGGAAGGGTTTTAACGAAAATGCTTTCAGGAAAAACATATTGGAAGTTGAAGTTTTTGGCATAAAGGGCGACAAGCAGGTACGTGTAAATTTTTACGGGGCTTACTACAGCAATGCCAACAGCTATGTTTATGGAAAGCTTAATAAAGTTTACAATATCCGTACTGGCCTGGGACGACAACACCGGCTAAACACAAAACCCTATTGGGGGGGTGTTGAAGTGCGGGTTGCCTATTATGGAGGAATTAGCCTTGCCATTGCAAAACCCATTTACCTCTACATTATCAATCAATACAATTACAATAACATCGAATCGGAAAAGTACGACCCAGAAACGCACTTCATCGAAAACATCTATGGCCGGGCTCCTTTTTTGGATGGAATTGACGAAACCAAATTCTATCCCGGCCTATATGCTAAAGTTGGGCTCAATTTTGAGTTTGGTGAATACAAAACAAGCATAAAAGCCCTGGAGACCGGGGTAATGATCGATGGGTATCCCATCCCCATTCCCATCATGGCCTTTCGCGACAAGCACTATTATTTCCTCAACTTTTATCTGAGTTTTACTTTTGGCAAGCGTTACAATAAATATTAATACGTTTGATTGAAATGGATCAAACCAAAAAGCTGGGGAACAAATTTTGAAAACCTTATAGGTGGAGTATAAAACCAACCTTTTACCTATGCGTCCCATTTTTCTATTAACTTGTACTTTAGATAATTGTTTTTCAGTCACAATATTGCTGGTCTAGGAACATTGTGCCTCAAACCCGGTACAGCCTGTCCCGCCCATGCGGGAGGTTGTGATATTGTAGTTTATTGATTTCCGAGATAGCACATAAAACCCGGTACAGCCTGTCCCGATTTTTCGGGAAGTTTCGCTATGAATATATTAACCCTCCATTTGAAAGCAATACTTGATAGCTCAACTCATACTGAGTTGTTGAGAATTTAATGCAACCACTTTACTACAATACCTAAACTCATACTGAGTTTTTACATTTTGACACTTAGACTTGAAATAAAAAAGGAACAAAAAGATGCTTTTTTGATGAAAACTGTAATGAGCTGATAAACTGTAGCGAATGTTTTTGTAAATTCAAAAAGTCTTATTCCCCGAGGAATTTGTCTTGATCCATTGAAACTATGCTCTGCATTAAATTATGAAACGAGAGTAAGTATTTTAACTGGATCGGTTCAACTACCATTTTTGTAGAATTTTTTTTTATAATGTAAAAATTTCTTGATATTTAGTGTCCGTCTTTTAAGTGATTGAATTTGAGATTTCTCCTTTCAAAACTTTGCTTCGCTTCGTTTTTCCAGTCGTGCCATAGGCATCCCTACGGGTAAATGACAAAGCCCTGGGCTGTGAAAGGGGTGGGTGAAAGTGGGCGCGAAGCGCCCACTTTCACCCACCCACATAAAAACCTACGCCTTGTCATTTCGATCCGCCGGCTGGCGGAGAGAAATCTATTTTTTTGATGATGACATTCTGGACACGCACTATTTAGTGTCGGTCTATAAAGTCAGCTCTTTTCTGATTTTGCTGGTGCGACCCCTTAGTCCCCTAAAGGGGAAATCCCTCGCTGCCAAGGCACTGGCTGGTTCTCCCCTTTAGGGGAGTTAGAGGGGTGTATGGTGGATGGAGAGTTTATAGACCGACACTATTTAGTCTTCCCACTAAATATGCAGTAGTACCACTTGATCTATTATTTCCCCAATTCAATTACCGAAATAATATTGGAAAATTCCGCATTGAAATAAATCAAACGCGCAGCCTTAAGATCTTTGAGTATTTCCTTTAAGTGGCCCTCTGTGATTCCGGGGAATGCTTTTTTGATGTCGTGGTAGAGCCGGGAAAATGGACATACTTTGTGCTCAACAGCTTTCAAAACATGCCCATAATAAGGGTTTCCAAAAACAATATTTTCAATCTCTACATCATTGCAATATTCGGTGTAGTAATATACACCATTGTTCTCCTGGATAATATAGCTAAACCGGTTGCTAAGGTAATAGTTTTCAATCCCGATCAGCTTTTCCCACTCCCTGGTATTTGCCGGCACATTATTTTTGTATCTGAATAAATGAAAGCGATTTTCATTGTCCGAAAAATAATCCGGCATCAAATAGGTGATGTCATCACAATCATAATTTCCCCTTTCATCTGCAGGCATTGATGCATAATATTTTGTCATCGATGAAAGCACCAAATCAACATATATATGCGAAAAGTCAACCAGGCTATCCTTGTAAAAGAACCTCAAAAAATGCAAGTTCTTTATGCATTCCTGTACGTCATCTTCAGTTTCTCCCGGCACATGCTTAATTACATTAACCACCGGATTAATTCCATTTTTAAGTGAGTATTTTACAAATAGAATATTATCAGAAAAACTATTGCTCTTGCCCATTTTTTGCAACAATGCATCGGAAAGCCCATCGTAGCCGATAAAAATATTTTTAAATCCGGCAATGGCCATTTTCTCCATGAGCCCTGCATTAAAAAAAGCATTTGGGATAATCTCTGCCCAGAACATGTAATCTTCTTCGTTTTGATACCTTAAGGCGATAATTAAATCAAGTAACTCTTCGAAATGCTCCAGGTTTCCAAATGTGTCGCTATCCACAAACGAAAATTGTGTAATGCCATATTCCCGATTAAGATGTTCAATTTCCCTTACGATACATTCGGGACTTCGGGTTCTTAATTTATAGCCTTTGTTAAAATCACAAAACTTGCACTTTCCCCAATGACAAGAGCGAATGGTGTTAATTGGGAAGTTAATTTTATCCGTGTCCAAATGCTCCGGGAGGGTGTTTACATAGTCATCATAGTCAGGGAAAATATAGTTATCAAAATCCAGATATTCACTTTTGTTTGTGGAGGATGGTTTAATCTCATCCGAATCATGGTAAATCATGCGTGGAACACATCTGAAATCAGGAGTTTCATTTTGAAGTTGTTGTACTAATTCTAACAATTGATATTCACCTTCGCCCCAGCAGCCAAAGTCGAAGTGTGTACAAATCTTCATGGCTTCATGAGCAGCATTCTTGCTTCCAAATCCACCTACAATAATTTTTACTTTCGGTGCAATCTTTTTAATTTCTTCGGCCAGGATCATTCCCGGAATCCATTGGTAATATTTTGCACTGATTCCGAAAAGTGAAACCTCCTCAAAATCAATAAGCTTTAATTCATTTCGAATGATTTCGGAAATTTGTTTCTTTTTACTTTCTAAATATGTTGAATAAAAATTCGGGTCGTCGATGATGTGCCCGGGGTCAAGTTTTTGTAGCAGTGAAAGAATTCGCTTATTGCCTTTCGGGTTATTATTACGATCGTTAATTATCGAAAGAAAAGGCAATATTCTGATTTCAGAATCTTCGCTATCCACATAATCCGACATCAACGACAGCAAGAAATTCCAGTATTTAATTTCAGTCTTAAAACCAGTATTTACCATAAATTTCTTAAGAATCGAAAGCGATATTGAGGGGCTGTTCGTGTCTGCCGGTGGCAAGCAATTCAATAGTATTTTCATGTGTCAACAAATGTAGTATTATGCTTTGAGTGATTTGTGTTTTACTACTTATCCTATGGCGTATTTTTGTTTGATAATAATAAAAATAATTGTGAAAAAAAATCCCCCGCCTAATCGACGAGGGATTCGAACATAATAATCTGGAATGCAAAAGCGGCTTGTTAATCACACTTGAAAATTTAAATAAACTTCTTGTAAATGAAGTTTTCAAGCTTGCGCTCCACATCTTTGTCTCCCCTTCCCGATAGATTAATTACGGCAAGTCCTTTTTTATCCTTCATTATTTTCATGGCCAGAGCCACGGCATGAGCCGATTCGATGGCTGGAATTATCCCTTCCTTTCGCGAAAGCATAACATAAGCATTGATGGCATCCTGGTCGAGCACAGGGAAATATTCAGCCCTTTTGCTATCTTTCAGAAATGCATGTTGCGGACTTATTCCCGGGTAATCAAGCCCGGCTGCAATAGAGTATGATGTAGTTGGATTTCCTTCTTCATCCACAAGACAATAGCTGTAGGTTCCCTGGAAAACACCGGTTTTACCCAGCGAAAGTGTAGCTGCTGTTTTGGGGATTGCACCTTCTCCCCCACCTTCGGCACCATACATTTTCACATCAACATCATTCAAAAACCCCTGAAACAATCCGATAGCATTGGAGCCACCACCCACACAGGCAAAAATACTGTCGGGCAACCGGCCTTCAGCTTCAAAAATCTGGTTGCGGGCTTCCTGCCCGATCACACTCTGGAAATATCCAACCATGTTTGGGTAAGGATGTGGCCCCACCTGTGATCCCAACATATAGAAGGAATCAGGGTTTTCGATAAAATATCCCAAAGCTTCATTTACTGCATCAGCCAGCGTTTGCGTACCGGAAGTTGCCGGAATTACCTCGGCGTTGAGCAATTTCATGCGGCTCACATTGGCCGATTGCCGTTCAATATCCACCGTACCCATAAATACTTTACACTTTATGCCAAACAAAGCTGCCGCAGTAGCCGTAGCAACTCCATGTTGCCCGGCACCGGTTTCGGCAATAATTTCCTTTGCCCCCATGCGCTTGGCCAAAAGCACCTGACCAATGGTATTGTTAATCTTATGCGCCCCGGTATGATTCAGGTCTTCGCGCTTGAGGTAAATTTTACTTCCCACCTCCTTCGATAAGTTGGCAGCTAAGTAAAGCGGCGATGGCCTGCCTACATACTTTGTCAGGTAATGGATAAACTCATCCTGAAATTCCTTATCATCTTTAAACTTGAAAAATGCCTCTTCAAGCCGTGCAAGATTTTTGTGTAATGCCGGTGGCACATGGGCTCCGCCATATTCGCCGTAAAATCCGGGTTTAATGTTCGTGTACAATTCTGATAGTGGTCTTACTTCCATGATAGTTAATTGTTAATTGTTATTCGTTAATTGTTATTAGTTAATTGTTATTAGTTAATTGTGATTCGTTAATTGTTATTAGTTAATTGTTATTAGTTAATTGTTGAGCGAAGCTGCCTGCCCCGATCCTTCGGGGAAATCCCGATTTTTCGGGATTAATTGTTATTGGTTCGCTATTTTGAATTTTGAGATTTTTACACAAAAAAAGGCCGGAGAATAATCTCCGGCCTTATTGTTTATGGTAAATAAGTGTCGATTTATTCAACTTCCCGAATAAATTTACACCACCACCAATTATTTTGAATTTGTATCATTATGTCTTGTTTTGAGTTGCAAATGTATTTTATTTTTTAATAAAACAAAGCTCCGGCAAAAAAAACTTTAGATTTTTATCCTGGCTAAATGGCCTTTGAATAATTGCCGAAAAGTAATTTGGGATAGAAATCTTTAACCACAAAGGAAGAAAGGCACAAAGGAAGAATTTGTTTCCCACGGTTATCCGTGAAAAGCTCAAGACTAAAAATAGATTCTTCTCCACTGGTTGGCAGATCAGAATGACAGGCGTTTAGACTTTCAGGGAGGCGAAAGTTGGCGGTAAATGATGTGTTGGTAAAACCAACCCTCATTATCCTTAAACTTATTAAACCCCGCCACATCCCGCATTTCCAAAATTTCGCCATTTTAAAATCCGTTTTGTTTTTGTTAATCAAATCATTTTACTAACCTAACTTGGACAAGCCAAAACTAAACAAGGTGATCATGTAAAACTTATGGTGTATTCCTGTTTTGGTTTGTCCAAGTTAGTCGGCAAAATTTATAAATGCATATTTTGCAATTAAGAGCTTTATTATTACTCTTCATTTCATAATAACGACAATGCATTTTAAATTTTGCTTGGGTATCTTATCTCTAATATTCTGCCATTTTTTGTCAGAATATTAGAAATAAGGTACTAAATCAACAAAAATGAACTACAAATCAAGAAAATCGAACACACCGGACAAGCACAGGTTTATCTTTTTGGAAATTGGACTCATCGTAGCGCTTTCTGCAGCTTTGCTGGCTTTTAATTACCGATCGGAAAGAAGCTCAGGCTTTTTAGATTTTGATAAAAGAGTTGATCAAACTATCGAAGAGCTTCCTGTAATCACAAAAATCAAGGAAGATAAACCCGTACCTCCCCCACCCCCAACAACGATTATTAATGAGGTTGACAACTTTACAGAAGTAGATCCTGATTTTAAAATTGATGTTGAAGATACCCCATACACTGCTGCAATTGATTATATCCCGGAAATTCCGGACGAAGCTCCCCTTGAGGAAGATACTCCTGTTTTGTTCGCCGATAAGCCACCATGTTTTCCGGGTGGAGAGCCCGCCATAATACAATTTTTAAGGAATAACCTTCGGTATCCGGTCTTCGCCCGCGAAAGCAACATAAGCGGCCCGGTTTATATTTCGTTTGTGGTTTCCAAAGATGGCAGCATTCATGATATTCAGGTGCTAAGAGGCCCCGGCGGAGGATTGAACGAGGAGGCACTGAGGGTAGCACATTTGATGCCTCGTTGGGAACCCGGGTTTTTGGATGGAAAACTGGTGAGCGTTAAGTATGTTATGCAGGTGAAATTCGTGCTTCAGTAAAATTTATTCTCGGAACTACTGCTAATTTAATGGAAAGGCTTTTTTAATTTTTCAGTTCACAGTCTTCAGTAGCCAGTCAAGAGAACCTGCCAATCCCTAAAAATAGAGTTCCACAAAAATGGTAGTAGGACATTATTTTCAATGTTCTGATTGCACTCCGATTCTTTGTATTTTTGATTAATTTATTTGAAGAAATACCCGCTTCTATTTAAAAAGTTAATCGAAATGAAAAGACGCATCATTGGTATCCACGAAAAACTTTCGTTTTTCAACACTTTACCCCTCAGTTTCCAGCACCTCACGGCCATGTTTGGTGCGACAATTCTGATACCTGTCCTTTTGGGTATCGATCCCGCCATAGCACTGCTGATGAATGGCATAGGCACACTTATTTACTCATGGGTTACCAAAGGGGGTATTCCGGCATACCTGGGCTCCAGTTTTGCATTTATCGCTCCGGCACTGCTCATCATCAACAGCTATGGCAGTTTTAATCATGCACAATCGGGTTTTATCGCTTTTGGATTTTTCTTTGTCCTAATGTCGTTTGTCGTAAAACGCTGGGGCATAAAATGGATTAACGTTGTGATGCCGCCCGTGGTTATGGGTGCTGTTGTGGCAGTAATTGGTCTGGAGCTTGCTCCGGTTGCAGCTCAGCAAGCCGGCTTAGCGCCCTGGCCAACGATGTGGGAAAGGTTGTTGAACCCTTTGAGATGGATCACAGGGTCTTAATTGTTTCGATGATAACCTTACTCATTGGAGTTGCCGGATCGGTGATGTTCAGGGGTTTTTTGCAGGTTATCCCCATTCTTGTTGCGGTAACCGGAGGATATGTGCTCGCCTTATTTATGGGCATGGTTGACACAGCATCCATCATCAATGCACATTGGTTTGCCTTGCCACACTTCCAGGCACCTGTTCTCGACTTCAATGCTATGATCATTATCGCACCGGCATGTATTGTGGTTTTAGCCGAACACATTGGCCATCTTGTGGTAACCGGAAAAATCACCGACACAGATTTAATGGCAAAGCCGGGCTTACATCTTTCGCTCCTGGGCGATGGCATAAGCAACATAATTTCGGGATTCACCGGTTCAACGCCCAACACTACCTATGGCGAAAATATTGGGGTAATGGCCATTACAAGGGTATATTCAGTGTGGGTGATTCAGGGAGCGGCATTGTTGGCCATAGCATTTTCGTGCATCGGAAAAGTTTCGGCAGCCATTTCGTCCATCCCGATACCGGTTATGGGCGGCATTACAATACTCCTTTACGGAGTAATTGCCGTGCAGGGTTTGCGAATGCTGGTAGAGCAAAAAGTGGATTTTAGCAATATGCGAAATATGGTTATCGGGGCCACCACTTTTGTTGCAGGCCTTAGCAAAGCCGCCATCCACATTGGCTCGATGCAACTTACGGGCATGGCTCTGGCCGCAGTTGTTGGGGTTGTATTATCACTTTCGTTTTATGTTTTTGATAAAATAGGATGGATAGCCAGGGAATCCTAAAGACCTGAAATTTATTGCTTCTCTTGAATAATTCATAATTTAGCCGGACAAAAACAAGCACAGGAAATGAACAACACCATGAGCGAGGAAAAGTATCCGATTTTAAACATTTGTAAAACAGGAATGCGAAATCAAGACCCTAATTCAAGATTTAAAACCTTTTCCAGAAGTTGCGAATCATGAAGTTCTCAAAAAGACAAATTTTTCAGAATGTTATAAATCCTTAAAAGAGGGAACAAGTTTTATTGACAAATTGAATAACTATGACCTTGTCAATATTTCTACAAAAGGTTTAACTTTTTGCTGAAACAAATTGAAATTTGAACAGCCCAATTGGGCAAGAGACCCGGAACTTAGTTCGGTAGATACTATCCTGGATGAACATCCTGAATTACTTACGATTTTGCAAGCTGATATTTCCAAAGGAGCTACAAGAAGTGTTTTTGGTAGAAAAGACACTCCATGTGTTGAACAGATTGTAAGGGCAGCAATTTATAAGGAGTTAAAAGGCTTGGATTATAGGAAGTTAGAGTACCATCAAAGTGATTCGAGGATTTGTTGCTTATTCATAAAGATTGATGAATTACGTCCTTTTAGTTTTCAAATGTATCAAAAGTACATATCAAGGATAAAATCAAAAAACCTTCAAAAGGCATTGGTTGAAATTAACAAAATAGCCATCGAGCAAGGTCTTGAAGATATTCAAAGCCTCAGGCAAGACACCACTGTTGTAGAGACCAACATCCATTACCCAACAAATAATGCAATTCATTGGGATTGCATCAAAGAAGCCAATCGATTGCTCAGCCATCTAAAAGAAGAGATGGGGGAATTAAAATACATGGATTATAGTGTGTAGGCAAAGATATACAGACATGCACAAATTCATTTTTTTATAGACTCTATGGACAGACCCTAATTATGAAGGTGGTTTGTACCCGGAATGTTTCAGAATTGTCTGCACGTCATTTTCATTGAATAGCTGCTGCAAAGTAATTTCCGCGTTGTTATTCATATAAGCCTTCACCACCTGCCAACCCATCCATTCGCCAATACGGGCCGGGGAGCTGGAGGAAAAATCGGAGGTAAAAGGGCCGTCCACAAAAAATTTACGCTTTACGTTTATTTCCGAAGAGTAAAGCAAATCGTTTTCGATAATAAAAGCCCAAATATTTGATTCGTTTTCCCAACACCAGTCGAGCTTTTCAGCTGTGTATCCTATCTTGATTTCATCATTTGTCCGGGGCATCATCGCATCCAAAAAATAAAGATGTTTCCCTTTGTTTATCATCATTTGTAAAAAATCTTTCCCTGGCTTTTCTGCAAAATGATAAAAGTACAACTCGTACATGGCATCGCGCGTGATGTGGCTTCGGTTCATATTATTGATCTGATAAAGGGATATGCCCACTTTTCGGTATGCCTCCAAATCTTTACCAAGATACATATCGAGCGCGATAATCATGTCGTCATTAAAAAATTGAACGGGCATTTCGTAAAGCAATCCCGAAACATAAGTGAATACATCAGGAATGTTGGTTTCGGGAAAATAATACTTAAATCTTTTAAATGAAAGGCATAATTCATTTTCCAGAAAATCCAAATCGGGATAAATGGAAAGGGTGGAATCGTAAAGCACCTGATTCAGAGGGTTAGTAACAAACTGGTTAAGTTGAATAATATTTAAGGTATCGTCGAGATCGACACCAAGAAAAACCGGAAAATCCGTGGCTATGGCCTTCAGGCCGGGTTTCATGTTGTTGGGGTTGATCGTAAACAAGGCCTTTTCGTAGCGTTTTATTTTTACCGGTGCAAGTTCAATTTTATCTGTATCGATGTCGAGATCACGCTTTGCTGAATTATTACACGAAGCAAGGCCGATAAGCAATAATACCAAAAGAAAGTGAGGAAATTTCATCTCTGTAAAATTAGCCACTGCCTGTCCGCCAATTGGCGGGATGCACGGATTAAATTGAATGATTTTTCTCCATAGGAGTCCTTCGGACATTCATGCCCCTGCCTCGCGGCAAGCAGAAGTGGTGTTAATATTTGTAATGAGCATTTCATCTTTAATAAAATTAAAAAAGTGTCAACACTTTTGTATTGACACTTTAAATTACCTTAAACCAAAAAGAATATTTCAGATTAGATTATTTTCCAGCCGAGTGATACGGCAAAAACATTGTTTTTGGAATAAAAATCAATGTCGTTAACTTTTTTTAGTACTTCGTTCAAACCCATCTGATAACGAACATCGAGCGTAAACATCAACACATCAACACCTACGCCAGCGTTAAAACCCCAGATCATATCTGCAAGATCTGAATCTTTTATCGGGTTGAAGAACTCTTCTTCGTTTGAGATAGATACTGTTTTATCGGTAACGATTGATGCCGAAGGGCCTACCATGAGCCTTACATTACCAACACCGAAATTTATTATTCTCCATCCAAGCAAAACCGGGATTTCGATTGTTTTCATTTCAATCTCCTGGTTAATTGGAAGGACATCGTCAATTTGAGGCTTCTTAAACACCCCACCACGTGTTAGCCAGTTTACTTCGGGTTGCACGTAAATCTTTTTTCCCAACCTGAGAAAAACACCAAAGTTGAATGAGTTCGAGATGTCGCTGCTGATCTCGCTGGCATCGGTGGTTAATTTTGAAGTATTGAAACCCACCTTGGGACCCAGAGAAATCTGGCTAAAGGCAAAACTTGCCGCCAGCATTAATACAAAAAGCAATGTTATCTTTTTCATAATCATTAAGTATTTAAGATTGTAAATTTGTACAAATATAGAAAAGAATCAAAAAGCAAAGCTAAAAATTTTAGAACAACAGCAAATTTATAGGAACGACTAAATGTTTTTTCCATAATATGATCATTGTCGGCAGCCCTCAGTCCTCAGTCCCTATAGCTATCGGGATCGGTCAGCAGTTACTAGTCTTCAGTCTGTAAAATACAGTATGTTGCCGGAAACTGTGAACCGATGGCTGAAGGCTAAATATCAAGAAATTATTACCTCATAAAAAATGTTCTACGAAAATGGTAGTAAACCCAAGTTTATTTAGGGGTTGCTGAAACACTCAGAATAATAATATTTCGGTGCGCTGCACCTTAGGAGGTTTCTGTGGTAAATGTGATTACTACAAATATTACGCGGCCCTGCCGCTTAAAAACAGCAGTATTTGACAAATATGGCTGAGATGAAAGAAACTTGAGAGGTGTAGCGCAGCGATAATATTTGTAGGTAATGGGAGGCATGTAGCACAAAGGTGCAGAGCACCGTGATATTAAATGCAAGATTTTTGAATAAACTGTCTCCAAAACCTTGCATAAGGAATCAAATATTAAGGAATAACTGTGGTTTCAAAATATTTGTTTCTACAACCTCCCGAAAGCTTACTTTAACTATTTTTGCCCCAACATACGTGATCAAATAAAACACAAACCGTAATATGAAAAAATTAACAATCGCACTAATACTTACATTTATTATTGCCTCGCAGGCATTACAAGCCCAAATAAAACCCTTCAGGTTTGGATTAAAAGTTGCCCCCAATGTTGGCTGGATTTCTCCTGATTCTGACGGGTATGAAAGGGATGGAACCGTAGCAGGATTTTCATGGGGCTTTATCAGCGATTTTGCCATTACCGAAAATTATTTTGTTGGGACGGGTTTCAATATCAATTACCTTAACGGGAAATATTCATATCCTCATTTGATTTCGGAACCTGTTACCGATAGTACTTCAATAGATTATACCGGCAGCATGTCGAGCAAAACAAAATTGCGTTACATTGATATTCCGCTTACACTGAAAATGAAAACCAACAAGTTTGATCAGCTACAGGCTTATGGCCAGATTGGCTTTTCGTTGGGATTTAGTGTAAAAGCAAAGGCTGAGGAAGATTTTTCATACAAGGTAGAGGGCGAAACCATGAGTCAAAGTGAAGAACGTGATATTTCGGATGAAGTCACAATTGTCAAAGGATCGCTGGTATTGGGTGGTGGAATTGAATATTACCTCGACAACTCCACTTCAATTCTTGTGGGAGTAACTTACTTTAACGGGTTTTCTAATATCCTGAAAGGCAGCAATACTGCTGATCCCACCATTAAACAAAAAGCTTCGCCACATTATATTGAGCTTACACTCGGCGTAATTTTTTAAGCAAATTTTGTTATGAAAATAGCCCTCGCTCAAATCAATTACCATATTGGGAATTTTGATAAAAATGTTGATAAAATAAAATCTGCCATAAAACGTGCAAAGGGCGAAGGTACAGACTTGATTGTTTTTGCCGAGCTTGCTGTTTCGGGGTATCCTCCCCGTGATTTTCTTGAATTTGATGATTTTATAAATCAATGTCAGGATGCGATTCAGGAAATAGCACTGCAATGCAAGGGTATTGCTGCAATTGTGGGCAGTCCGGTAAAAAACCCCGATTTCCAGGGTAAGGATCTTTATAATGCGGCATTCCTGCTCGAATCGGGAAGTGTGAAAGAAATCAGGTATAAAACCCTGCTTCCCAACTATGACATTTTTGATGAATACCGCTATTTTGAACCCAATAAGGTTTTCAAAACTGTTGAAGTAAAAGGAAAAAAGATTGCCCTCACTATTTGTGAAGATTTGTGGAACGTTGGAAACAACCCGCTTTATACCGTAAATCCAATGGATGAAATGATGGCTCAAAAACCTGAAATTATCATCAATATTGCAGCATCACCTTTTAATTATAACCAGCACCTCAAGCGCGCTGCCATTTTGCAGGAAAATGCAAAAAAATATAATCTGCCACTTTTTTATGTAAACCATGTTGGCGCACAAACGGAATTACTTTTTGATGGCGGTTCAATGGTGATTGATCAGGATGGTGAAATATTACACGAATTAAAATACTTTGAGGAA
>Ga0307991_1001448_pt1 | contig 16507 bp, 9 predicted proteins | sample EllFjometagen131_FD_203146 | JGI IMG/M metagenome (GOLD analysis project Ga0307991, IMG submission 203146) | Marine microbial communities from Ellis Fjord, Antarctic Ocean - #131 | ecosystem: Environmental > Aquatic > Marine > Unclassified | place: Southern Ocean | collected 2014-10-08
AGCATTACTTTCTGCAATTGCAGGTATAGTTTTCCCATTTTCTCATGCCTGGACAGATAGTTGGTGGTTTTGGCATGGATTGCGTTTAACAGCCTTCATTTTTATGCTTGGCTATATGCTTATGCAATTCAGTAAATTATTTATTGAGCGCACGTCAACTTTGCAGGCAATGCGAGCAAGCGAGGAGAAATTTAGAACATTCATTGAGCTGGTACCGATACCGCTTTGCAATATTAATCAAACCACTGGAGAAATAGCTTATGTTAATGACGCATTTAAAGCTCTTTTTGGATATACTCAGAAAGATATACCGAACGTTGAGCAGTGGTGGCGAAAAGCCTATCCTAAAGAAGTTTATCGCAGAAAAGTAATGCAAAGATGGAATGAAGCAGTTACATACTCAGTGATTAATAAAACTAATATCTCATCCGAAGCTTATGAAATTACATGCCATGATGGTAATGTGAGCATTGTAATCATTGGAGGAGTAGTGATTGGTAATGATCTGCTGGCAACCTTTTTGGATATAACTGCGATGCGAGGTTTCCAGAAAGCACTAAGCGATGAAAAATCCACATTCAAATCGACAATTGACAATTTACCTGGAATATATTACAGAATTAATCAGTACGGTTATTTTGAAGTCTGGAACAAGAGGTTTAATGATGTTACTGGCTATAACGATAAGGAAATGTCCGGTTTTAGGGCTAAAGACCTCTTTGAAGGAGATGATAAAGAAAAAATCAGCACAGCAATGCAGCGGGTTTTTGAAAATGGCAATACGGAAGTTGAAGCAGAGTTGGTGACAATAGAGAATGAAAAAATACCGTATCTTTTTAGCGGAAGTTTATTTGAAACTGGTGGTAAGCCATATTTGATTGGAATGGGTATGGATATCAGCAAGTTAAAATACATTGAGAACAGTTTGCGCCAGACAAATATAAACCTCAGCAAGACAAATAAGGAACTGGAAGTATTTGCTTATGTTGCTTCCCATGATCTGCAGGAGCCACTGCGTAAAATCTATAGTTTTACTGATCTTCTTGAAACAAGATATTCAGAGCTTTTCGATGAACGTGCTCAGAAATACATGAAATATATTACCGGAGGAGCAAAGCGAATGCAGCAATTGATCTCAGATCTGTTGCAATTTTCCCGTATTGGAAGCAACTTGAATACTTATGAAAAAGTTGATATAGGTAAACTGATAAGGCCAATATTAGGTAATCTATATCTTTTTAATGAAGGGAATGATGCAGATATTCAGATTGGCGATCTACCAGTGATTTTTGCTGATAAAGTACAAATGATGCAATTATTCCAAAATCTAATTTCCAATGCTCTCAAGTTTAGAGGTGATTCTCCTGCGGAAATTAGAATAAATTGTAAGAAGCAGGCAGATAACTGGTTATTCAGTATTCGAGATAATGGGATCGGTATTGCAGAGGAATACGCAGAAAAAATATTTGTGGTATTTCAAAGACTGCACGGACAGGATGAATATCCTGGAACAGGTATTGGACTCGCAATTTGCAAGAAGATTGTAGAAAGGCATTTAGGTGATATCTGGTTCGATTCTAAGCCAGGAATTGGAAGCACATTTTATTTTACAATTAATGGAAGCCTGGGAAAGGATATTAATAAAAAATCTTTACAACAGGATGGTTAATATAATTATGAATGCTATGAAGAAAATGTTAATGGGGAGGTTATGTGAATCTAAAATTAGATAGTATTGAAATTTTACTTGTTGATGATGACCAGGGTGATATTGATCTTACTATGGAAGTTCTGGAGCTTTCCAAAATGAAACTTAATATCAGCATTGTTAAAGATGGTGTCGAGTGTATGGATTTTCTTCACAAAATAGGTGTTTATGAAAATGCGCCTACTCCCGATCTTATTTTTCTTGATCTCAATATGCCGCGCAAAGATGGCAGGGTTACTTTGCAGGAAATAAAAAGTGATCCCCAATTAAAGAGAATCCCTGTAGTCATCTTGACCACATCAGATGCTGATATTGATATCGTGAGTACATATACTAGCGGAGCAAATTGCTATGTGAAAAAGCCTGTCGGTTTGCAAGAATTTCAAAAAGTGGTTCAGGTGATAGAAAATTTCTGGTTTACAATTGTGAAACTGCCAACAAAAGTTTAAAGGTAAATACAAGGTTTATGTCACAGAATGAATTAGTAAAAATATTACTTATAGAAGATGATGAAGCTGATATTGAGCTTCTTGATGCTTCTCTTGGCGAAGTTAATGGCTTCAGATACGAACTTTTCCCGGTAAACGCTATTGAAAAAGTGAATGCAGAATTACAAAAAGCTGAGTTCACAATTGTGATTATGGACCTTGGTCTGAAACTAACCTGTGGTATTGAGACATATCGAGCTTTGAAAGCTCTCGATATAGAGTTACCGGTAATCATAGTAACCGGCTTGGATGATGAGCAGGTGGGTTTACAGGCAATCAATGAAGGAGCTCAGGATTATCTGGTGAAAGGTAAATTTGACGGGCAGAAAGTTGTTCAGGTGATTCGCTATGCCATAGCACGTTTTCAAATTGAAAAGCAGCTCCAGCAATCAGAAGAACGTTCCCGTATTCTCATAAATGAAAATGTTGATGGCATCGTAGTTTTAGGTAAAAATAATAAGATCAGGTTTTTCAATCCCAGTGCCAGTAAATATCTTAGCCTTGATGAACAATCTTACAATACGGTTTTTAATCAACACATAAATGATCACAAGGACATAAAACTGGAAGCAAAAAATTCTGCTGACGAGGTCTGTTTTCTGGAAGGAAAGTCTGTGACCATTTATTGGGAAGGAGAACTGGCAAAACTTGTTACTCTACGTGATGTCAGCAATATTCATAACATGGAAGAGAGTCTCCGAAACAGTAATACAGAGTTGCGCCAGCTCAAGCGTGAACTGGAAAAAGACCTGGCTGATTCCGTCACTCAAATGCTTCAAAATGATGCTATTACTTTGAATAGAACGATGCAGAATAATCCTGGACAATTGAGTGAGATACAGATTGATGAAATAAATAGAAAGATAAATTCACTCGATATTGTAATCAAGAATCTGCAGGATGCTATTGGCTTTGGTGAAATCAGTACAGAACAGATCAATACTAAGCTCAAAATTGCGGGAGAACTTGTAGTAGAAATTGCTGAGCTGCTTACTTAGATCAATCTAATTCAGTTTGTTTTTTTAATATGATCCTGAATTCCGTACCATTCGGAATATTGCGAGCAGTGATTTCTCCATTAAAGTGTTTATCAATTATTAACTTTACCAGATATAATCCCATTCCGCTGCCTTTATCACCTTTGGTGCTGTAATATGGTTCAAATATCCTGGTTATCACATCCGGTGCGATACCTCCGGCATTATCAGAAATTGTCATCACTATTTCTTCAGTTTTCTCAGTGGCAGAAAGTTTGATCTTACGATCGAAATTATCCCTGCCCTCAAAGGCATCCCGTGCATTATTAACGATAACCAGCACTACCTGTAAAAGTTCATTCATTTTACCATTTATTCTGATTTCTCCCGGTACTTCGACTTCAAAAATTATACTGGCATGAGCAAGAGTATTACCCGTGAGTTCTTCAAAAGGTTTCATAATGTCTTGCAGTAAAAAGTTTGTTTCATTAATTTGCGGAGAATAGAAGGAGAGAAAATCCGTAAGTATATCATTCATTTCTTTGACCATTCTCTGGATATTATCAACACTGTGTTTTAGTAATTTCTCATCAAATTCATCATATACCCAAGCGTCTATCATGGCAGATGAGAGCATGGAAATATTGTTCAACGGTTGTTTCCATTGATGTGATATGCCCGAGATCATTTCACCTAACTGGGCATGACGTGATTGCAGCAGCAGCATTTTATTTTTTTCTTCTACTTCATCCACTGCTTCTTTCACTCTAATTTCCAGTTGTCTTTTGCTTTCCAGCAGCTTTTCCTGAGTAATATTCAAATCCCTAAAGAGAATTTTGTGGGGATTTCTTACTCCAGCAGCAATTATAGCCCTGTAGATCACGATGAATGCCAATAACTTTAATAAATGTCCGATAAGGTTTGATAATCCATAAACACTGATATAAAACGTGAATGAAAGTTCAGAAAGTATGGAAAGTACCAGAGATATTATTAGCAATGTATGAATTTCTTTATCAAAATAATCTCGATGTCTATTAAGGTTGATGATTGCCAGCAGCAGAAGTAGAGATATCACATATTCTGCTATTTTTTTGAAGCTGGTAAGCCCTTGACCTTCAATAAAGCAGTCAGGAAAAACTCTCCAATGGAAGATTGACAGCAATATACTAATCAGAACTATATGACATGATATCGCTAATATTGTGATGTTAAGTTTGCGATTCAAGAAAAATGGTGCTAACATAAATGCTAAACCCTGCAGAAAACGAGCTGTTATCCAGAGTTGGGTTGCGGTATTTGCTCCATCAATGGCAATTATAGACATACCTTTATATGTAAATGTATGCAGAGTATCAATTAAGCCAACGAATGCCAGGGTTATGCCGATGAATATCAAGTAGTTATTGTTCATGTACTCGCGGGTGTTTCTGGTAAAGAGGTAAAGACTAAAGATGATGATGATGCTTAATAATTCCACGCTTGTATGAAAGAGTAGATAATTGTATTGGCTGATTATGAATAGTATGCTGATTATAATCAAGGGTACAAGATATTCTCTGATTCTGGCTATACTAAACATAATTTACCTTTTCCTAATCTATTAATTCCGGCAAAACTCCTTTCACAATATTACGGATAAAGGGTTTTACACCTTTTGCCGAAAGTCCAATTTCGTCTTTACTCTTTTCCAGCGCATTTTGCCAGGCAGGTCCAAAACCGGGTGACTGAGCCGTCAAGATATCGATTCCTTTCTGGTAAATTGCCAGTTGCTGGATTTCTGCACGTGAGGCTTTTTGGGAAAGACTCTGCAATGACTGCTTGAAATTATTGTTTTCTTCTTCCAGATTTTTTATCTTATCTTTCATGGCGGCGATGGATTCCAGTTCCACTTCCAGCCGTTCCTGCAGCATTTTCTTCTGTCGTTTTATCTCTTTATTGAGATTACGTTTCTGTATATTGCCGCTGATCAGAAAATAGAAGGCAATAATAAGTCCGATCCCTAACCCAATCGCAAATGAGGTTGAGTAAATGCTAAACGGTATATCCTGCATAATCTTTATCCTTTTTTATTTTTTGAAAGCTCAATTATCTTTAATAGCAGATCCGGCAATTGAATGTCTGCTGCCTTTGCTGCCATTGGAGTAAGACTGAGTGATGTCATTCCGGGCAATGTATTTACTTCCAGAAAGCAAAATCTATTTCCATCATAACGAAAATCTACTCTGCCATATACCTGACAGCCAAGTTTACGAAAAATGAGTTCGGCTTGCTTCTGAACCATTAGAGTCTCTTCCTGGGTCAATTCCGCAGGACATATATACTCTGTCTTTCCATGTATATATTTATTGGTATAATCATACCAGCCGTCAAGAGGTTTTATCTCAACTACGGGTAATGCCTTGCCATCAAGAATTGTGACTGTCAATTCTCTGCCTGCAATAAACTGCTCGCAAAGCACATAGTTTTCAAGTTCCCATGCCGCAGATATCGCTTCCATCAGATCAGACTGTTTATCCACGATGCGTATTCCAACCGATGAACCTGATGAATTTGGTTTAACTACCAGGGGTAAGCTAACTTTTCTAATGATTTCTTCAATATCAGTTTGCTCTTCTTTAAAAAGAAGCTGCCGTGGTGCTACACTGATATCGCTATCTGTTGCCAGACATAATGCCGCATTTTTATCCATAGCCAGTGCACTGGCCCGTGAACCGGAACCGGTAAAAGGTAAACCGCATATTTCCAGCATACCCTGCAATCGTCCATCTTCTCCCGCAGCACCATGCAGACCAATGAATATCATCTCTGGTGACTCATTATGCAAATGTTTTAGCAGAGTCACCCAGTCGCTGTAATCTGCAGGATCAAGCACTTCTACCTTGATATCCCGCAGTTCCAGATTCTCTTTTATCGTCTGAGCAGTAACCAGAGAAACTTCACGTTCCGCCGAATTACCACCTCCAAGTATTATTATTTTTCTCATATCATTATCAAAACAATAATACATTCTGAGTCAAGAAAAAAGTAATAATACTGGCACCAATGCGAGTAACCGAGCATGGTGCAAGGCAAAAAGGAATGATACAAACGAAGACACAGACGTTCCCATCCGTGTCTTCCTCTTCAATATTAGTTATTAACTATTAATTATAAATTAATCGCAGCTCCCTATCATTCCCGCGTCCGTCCCGAGCGGGTCCGTCAAAAGAAAGCGTCATTGTTTCGGCATCCCAATCCAGGGCTTTCCCTGTATATAAATTTCCCCATTTCGCTTTATTTGCTTCCAGAAATGCTGGCACATCTGCCATTTCAATTTCCTGCTGTTTGATTGCAGCCCCGGCTTTCAAGAGATTCTGATGTAATTGATTATCCTTGCCCATCACCTCATAACTGGTATAAACTAATGAAGCTAAAGACTTATCTAATATTGCGCCAATGGGATTATTCACGTATTCCAGCCAGTTCAAACTAAACTCAATTGATACTTCACACTCCTCGTAAAATTCCTCCCAGGGCAGTTCCGATAATTCATACATCCTCTTGTAAACATGATAGCTGTGATTTAATATCTGATTAGCCTTGATAAAAGGAGGATTAGCTCTCTGGATATCTTCCCGATCTACGCTGTAATCAAGCAGCCCTTTGGGTGAATCGATCAGTCTCACGATAAATGCTGCCCCAACATTGAATTCCCCCATAAATGCCGACCTGAAGCTCATCGATTTATCACTAAAGTCCGGCAGGTTTATCAGTGTCTTTGCCAATATCGGGTCAATGTCATTTTCATAATTTATAAGTTGTTTGCAAACGTCCACATCAATGCGGTAAAGGATGATCGCCACCAGTTTTACGATAAGTGAACTTGCATCTTCCATCAGTCTGGAGCTCACAGCAATGCTGTTTTCCAGACGCCTCATAGCCGTTTCTCTGTCACCTTCCATATATTTCAAGGCAATGTCTGCACAATAAAGCCTTTGATACTGCACAAGCGGCATATATATTGGCACGCCCACGAATATATCCTGAAATAGCGGATTACTGATGTATTCATATTCCAAAATATGGTCATATCTCTTTTCCAGATACTCGTATTCCTCTATATTACGTTTTATCATCTCACTATTTCCAGCAATTTCTCCAAAATAATCATCAGAATCGCTAAATGTAATCAATGTATCCAGTTCAGGATTTAGACTATTATAATCGATACTTTCTATTTCCACATCATATTTCTGTCCCCAAAATCCCGAAGCTCTGTAGAGTTCCATTGTTGATTCATTTACTCGTTTCACAGCTGCGAGTCCAGTCTCAAAGGGATCAATATTTTCTCCTGCTCCAAAACAGGCTAATTCATAAAATCCGTTGTTCTGGGGTGTTTTCTCAGGCTGAAAATCCATCAGTGCAGCTTCTGCCTCAGGCAGTAAAGGTTGTTCATATTGCCAGATTACATTTACTGCAATCAGCATCACCAGAGAGGCATAAACCAACCATTTACCCGTCTGCCATTTTCGTTTGTCATCTGCATTTGCCGGAATTGTTTCTCCTGCTTTCTTTATCACCAGCGTGCCTGAAAGCTTATCTGCCCAGGTTTGCGTTCTGCTGTCCCATAATGACCAGAGAAAACCAATTAAAAATGAAAACCATGATAGATAAAATATTACATAGCGCCATAAGGCAATAAACAGCATCGGCTTTTTGCCTGTCTCAAATTCCACTAATCTTAGTTTCAAAGCAAACATTCCCACTGTTGCACCGCATAGATGCCAGAGCAATATGAAATACACCGATGGGATTACGAATACAGTAAATGTAAGTACTACATAAGAACCCGTACCCGATTCCAGTAGATGTGTTACTTGTTGTTTTAGTAAAAAGTAAGCTCCGGCGTAAAGTGCCAGTAATACCATCACATCAATCAAAAAAGCACAAAGCCTTGATAGCCCTGCCTTAAAATTCAAATTTCTCATAGTTTTTCTCCTTGCCGCAAAAAAAAATGCAACCGCTCTTTTATTTCTGTCAATGCAATTACTGTGCCAAAGCATAATTACATTATAAATAGATGTTTATAGATTTTGAGGTTATTACATAACTGTTCCTAAACGAACAAAAAGTGTTCCCTCGTGAACACTATAAATGTGTTGACATGCTCTATATACTTCACCAACGTGACATTGATTTATTCATGTAGCTTAATCTTCCCAGATTAAGTTCTTAAAATTGAGACTTGCGGGTTATTGAGTTAAGACTGTACCCAGGATTGACTTAAGATAGGGGTGGGCATTTGCTTGATCGCCCTCAAGTCAATCCAGGGTACAGTCTTAACTCGATTGCTTAGTTGTTTTATTTAAGTCAATATGGAGGCTAAATGTTATCTGATGCAAAAATACTCATTATAGATGATGATCCTGATATTCTATTTACGTTGCAGGTTTTGCTGGAACCCATATCCCAAAAATTGTGCCTGGAAAGCAGCCCTAAAAAACTACCTAAATTGCTGGCTGAAAGTGAAATCATCCTTTTAGATATGAACTTCACTTCTGATGCCATAAGTGGGGAAGAGGGTTTCTTATGGCTGAAAGAAATAAAGAAACTCAATCCCCATATTCCCGTGATTTTCATCACTGCCTATGGTGACATCTCCAAAGCCATCCGTGCAATTCAAGAAGGGGCTTTTGATTTCATCACCAAGCCCTGGCAAAATGAAAAGATAATCGCCACGGTCAATGCAGCTGTAATGTTTGCTCGTGCTCAGGCGGAAAACGCCATTCATGAGACTCAGCGTGACCTGATGAGCGATCAGGCAGATCTGGAATTTAAAGATATCATCGGCAATTCATCCCAGATCAAAGAAGTTTTTAATACTATCCGCAAAGTTGCTCCCACTGATGCAGAAATCCTAATAACCGGTGAAAACGGTACCGGCAAGGAGCTGGTTGCACGTGCAATTCACCGGTTTTCTGCTCGGAGAAAAGAGGTTTTTCTTTCTGTGGATATGGGAGCTGTAAATCGTGATCTCTTTGATTCTGAGCTCTTTGGTCATATTAAAGGTGCTTTCACCGGTGCTGCAAATAACCGAATCGGCAAGATCATCGCTGCCACTGGCGGCACTCTTTTTCTTGATGAAATCGGTAATCTCACGCCTGATCTGCAGACACGTATGCTCAAAGTTCTGGAAGAACGACAGATATGCCCCCTTGGTTCCAATAAAACATCTCAGGTGGATATCCGCTTGATTTGCGCCACGAATGCCAATCTCGATGATGCTGTGGCTGCAGGTGCGTTTCGTAATGATCTGCTTTACCGCATAAATACTATAGAGATCAATCTTCCGCCTTTGCGTACTCGTAAAGATGATATCCCCTTGCTCTGCGCTTATTTCCTCAAAATATTTAACCGTAAATACAATAAAGAAGTTAAAGGCTGTTCCCAAACTGCACTCAAGCGTCTGCTGGCTTACGACTTTCCCGGCAACGTTCGTGAACTCAAGCACATCATACACCGCGCAGTGATACTCTGCTCCGGTAACACACTGTCGCCTGATGATCTGTCGCTTAAATCATCTGCAAAAGGCAGTTCACTCAGATTACATAGTCTCAATATCGAGTCAGCAGAAGAAAAGCTGATCTCAGAAGCTCTGGTAAAATACGACGGTAATATGTCACGTGCCGCTTCTGCACTCGGCATAAATCGTACTTCTCTCTACCGCAGGATAAAAAAATATGGCTTTTAAAACCGGTTCTATCACCCGTTTTATCCTTCCCGCAAATATCCTGATGTGCTGCACATCCGCTGCATCTGTACATTTATTTGTAAATCAGGACTATCTTGCCGGCTGGATCACTAGTCTCGTTACTCTTGTTATCCTTCTCGGTATCCCTGATTACACTAAGCGTATTCTAGATAACACCATTACTCTGATCCGCTCCTATAATGAAAATGAAAAAGCCTGTCTGCATCTCCCGGGTTTTGCAGATGAATTGCAGAGTATAAATCAGGAACTGCATATCCTTAAAACTAATGTGATCAAAACCAGAGAAACAAATGCACTCAGTGCGATCCTTATGGATAATATGATAGAGCATATTCCCTTTGCTCTGCTGGTTCACGATGAAAGTGGAAAAGTATATTACACTAACGATCATTGCCATCGGATAATAGGCAAACAGATGGAATACATAACCGCATATCCTCATCAATACCAGAACCTCATATCAGCCTGGGAAAATATCCCTGATCAGCAACAGATTGTGTATTCCTCTGATCATCAAAACGATATTGGTGAATTTCTCATTTCCCGTAACCGTTTCTCATTTCACGAAACTACCTTTTTCCTTATATCTCTCAAAAGCATCAAGTCTGAACTTGATTCCCGTGAAACTGCCTCCTGGCAAAAGCTCATACGCGTGCTTAATCACGAGATTATGAATTCTCTTACACCCATTTCTTCACTCTCAGAAGCCATGATGCCAAAAGTTACTGAAGCCGCTCAGCCAAAAGACCTCGAAACAATACGTTCATCACTAAAACTCATCTCACGCAGATCACAAAACCTCATGGAGTTCGTTCGAAAATATCGGGAATTGACAATAATTCCTGAACCAGAATTAAAACTCACTAACTTACACACCCTCATCCACGAAACAATACAGCTCTTCCAGCAGGAAATCAATACCCAAAACATTGCTATAAAATACCAATTACCGGAAATACCCACCAATATGCTAATAGACAGCACCCTCATCCAGCAGGTACTGATAAATCTCATCAAAAACTCTCTACAGGCACTAAAAGAAGCTCCCGCTCCCGCAATATTGATAGTCATCTCCAGCGACTTAGCCAAAATCACCATAGCCATCACAGATAACGGCAGTGGTATAGCCAAAGAAGCCAAACCAAACATCTTCGTGCCTTTCTTCACCACAAGACAGGGAGGCTCAGGTATCGGATTAGCCCTCGCCAGACAAATAATCAGACTACACCACGGAGAAATAACCTTCCAATCCATCCCCAGAATAGAAACCACCTTCAAAATCCAGCTACCGGTAACGGTGAGTTAAGATATTTGACAAAAAAAACAAATGCCTGAAATATTACACATATGTGTATTTTCTGAATTACATTGTGCAATATTGGGGGTAACTTGAAATTGAGATTAATTTGCTTGCTGGGTCTGATAGTTATTTTTTTATCATTAAAAGCCGAAATCAATTTAAGCAGCAGTTCCCATAATGGAACGATTATTGAATTTGAACTTATGGATTATCAAACTATTGAGTTGGATATCAATGGTGAGAAATATGAGAGGTTAATCGCCTCTGGGATTGGCAGTTTACCTCCAGGTGCTCCAGATTTGCCATCAGAAGCTGTGTGGATAGCTATACCGCGAGGCATGAAGGCAGATCTCACTATTTATCCTGGTAATTATTCAGTGACAAATCTACCTAAACTAAGTCCAGTACTAAAGCCGGCAATGGAGATGAAAGATGTTGCAGAGCCTGAATATATTTCAGATCAGAGTATTTTTGGCAGGAATGTTTTTTATCCAGGAAATCTGGCGAAAATTGAAAATGTATCAGACTACCGGGGGCAACCCTGCGGATTGCTGAGGATATATCCATTTCAATACAATCCTGTATCGGGAGTATTACAAATATATAAGCAGTTAAGAGTGGAAGTAAATTTCTCCGGTGCTGCTGAGCAATTACCCGCGAATCTGGTAAATTCTGATATGCTCGATTATATTGAATCAATCTGCATTAATGGGTCAGCGATCACGGAACCGGAGCGTAGCCGTTTTGAAACCAGTATTAGAGAAAGGAATAACGGATGTGAGTTATTGATAATATGTCCTGCAGAGTTTATAGAAGCAGCAAGGGATCTGGCAAACTGGAAGGAGCGTAAGGGAATAAAGACAGAAGTGTTATCAACGCTGGAGACAGGAGAAACTTCGTTTAGCATCAGAGAATATATATTGAATTACTGTTATCAAAGCGAAACAGCCCCGCAATACCTGTTGCTTTTTGGAGATGCAGAATACATTCCACCCTGGTATATGCACCATGATTTATATGAAGGTCAAATGCTGGGGACTGATGTTTATTATGCAGATCTGGAAGTAGATTTTGATTATCTAAGTGATTTCGGTCTGGGCAGGATACCTGTTGATACTGCTGAAGATGCCCAGAGAGTTGTGGATAATATCTTAAACTACGAGCAGAATCCACCAGCAAACAGCAGTTTTTATCAGACGGCGGTGATAGCTGGAGCTTTTCAGGATGGCTCGTATGCAGAAGAGCCTGATGGTTATGCAGACAGAAGATTTGCCAAAACGGCTGAGGATGTGCGTGATTATCTTGCAGAACACGGTTACGATGCAGGGAGATATTATGCAGAATTTAATGGATATGATCAGGAAGCGATCTTTCCTACTAACTGGAACTCAAATTATTACTTGTTTGAAAATGACATTGGTGGAGCAGAGCTGGATTTTGAGCTACAGAAACCGCAGTATGCCTGGGATGCCACCGCATTTGATATTTCCAATGCTCTTGAACAGGGCAGTTTTTTATTGGTACATCGGGATCATGGTGGCAGGATGGGATGGGGTGAACCGGCATATTACAGCGATGATGTTGATTTGCTGACTAATGGAGAATTGCTACCGGTTGTATGGTCAGTAAACTGTTTAACAGGATATTTTGATAATGAGACTGATGAAGCTGTGGCAGGAACCGCTGAAGATGATGAATGCTTTACTGAGCATTGGTTTCGCAATCCCCAGGGAGGAGCCATTGGAGTAGTAAGCTCCACACGAGTTAGTTTTTCAGGCAATAATGACCGCTTCGTTTGGGGTATGATGGATGCAATATTTCCAGATTTTCTGGAGTGGTGCGGAGCGGAATATCCTGCTCATGAAGCAATCTACCGGATGGGTGATGTGGTCAATTATGGTAAAACATATCTGAGTTTACATTATTATTTTAGCGAATATTTGATGAATTCCTTTGAGGAGCTGGAGTGGTTTGGTGATCCCACTCTGGAGATATGGTGTTCAGAACCTGCAGAATTAACAGTAATGCACCAAAACACAATCATTTATGGTTCTGGTTTAGAAGTTTCAACTGGAATTGCAGGAGCAGTTTGCTCTTTGTGGGATGGAGAACAGGTTATCGCTTTAGAAGTAACAGGAGATGATGGTGTGGTAATGCTGGAACCAGATAATTCTAATTATGTAAATGAATTGGAGTTAACAGTTAGTGCAGAGCAGCATTTGCCCTATCAGGCTGAAATCAGCATTCAACCACCTTCTGAGGGATATCTGGAGCTGGAGTGTATATATCTCAATGATTCTGAAGGCAATGATAATCAGCAGGCAGATTATGGTGAAACGCTCTATATGGGACTGCAAATCCGGAATATTGGTGGAGAAGAAGTTAATGGTTTTAGTCTAAATCTTGATTTTGAAAGTGGCGATCTTAACGTTACAGGAAGCAGTTATACTTACGAAGGCTCAATTGGTGTTCAGGAGTCTTTACTGATTGAGGATACATTTGAATTGAGTGTGAGTGATAACTGTTCTGATGGTGAAGTCGTGGAATTGGAATTTGATTCCGAAACATTTTCAGCAGTGAGTGAGATAATATTGCATGCACCATCATTAAAAGCAGGATATTTTACTATAAGTGATACAATAGGAAATAATAATGGAGCTGCAGATCCGGGAGAGTCAGTTATCATTCATTTACCGATAATTAATGAAGGCAGCTGCACTGCATCTGATGTAATGGTAATTCTTTTGAGTTATGACATTGACTTTATGATCACTCCGCAGCAGATAAATATTGAAGATCTGGGTGAAGAAACTGCTGTACTTGAATTTACAGGAGAAATATCTGCGGATGCAGCAATCGGCACAAGTTATCAATTGCAAGCATTTGTTGTTAGCGGAACGTATAATTATGATATGCTGATGGATGGCTATTATGGCTACAAAATTGAGAGCTTTGAGACGGGTGATTTCAGTTTATATAATTGGGAGATGTCAGGAGAATATGGCTGGGAGATTGATAATTATGGATACAGTGGTCTTTATAGTGCCCGAACTGAGGAAATGGGTGTAAATTGTGAAGCTGAACTTTATATGGAGGGATTTTTGCCAGAAGCAGGTATCGTCAGTTTTTATCGTAAACTTTATGCAGAAAGTAATATTCCCGGGAACTTGGGAGGTTTGCTACATTTTATGATAGATGATGTTGTGCTGGGTAGCTGGGGGGGATCAATGCCCTGGGGAATGGCAGAATATCAGGTATCTGCGGGACCTCACAGGTTCAGGTGGATATTCGAGAAGGATTTTGATCCTAGTCTTGGCAGAGATGCTGCCTGGATTGATAATGTCATCATTCCGGATATGTTTCCCATGCCATCACCGCAACTGGCGGTGGAACCCGGAGAAATAACTATCAGTTTACTTGAGGGAGAAGCAGAGAATGTGACCTTACAAATAACCAATATGGGAGCAGGAGATGCCGATTATTATCTATACTTTTCTGAGGCAGGAAGGTGGCAGGAAGGTTCTCAGCTTATTCTGAGTAACTATCACTATTATTCCGGGCAAACCAGCGGATTGTTTTTACAACTAGAAAACAATAATACTGGTTATGAAGGGATCACTGATCTTGATTTAATCTTTCCTGAGGAAATATGCGTGAATATTCTCACTGGTTTATCTGGAGGCAGTGGAGGAGTGCTGCTGTCAAATGGAGCTACTGGTAATGGAGCAAATGCTAATTGGCACGGAGAAGCAGGTGGGCAGGGATTTCTGCTACCGGGTGAGACTGCCATCGGAGGGATAAATATAACATATTCTGCTGAGATGCCCCTGAGTGTGATGCTGGAAGCTACAATTACAGGGGATCAGGGAACAATCATTGAGCAGGAAATTGTACTGGCAAATGAAAGCAGTAGCTGGCTGAGCTTTACAGAAAATCATGGCAGTGTGAGTTATGGGGAATACGGAGAATTAGATATAAATATTTCGGCTGAAAACCTGCATGATGGCAACTATTACCAGCAACTTGTGATTCGTGACCTGACGGGTAATGAGATATTTATTCCGGTAAATCTGGAGGTTACAGATGTGGAAGATATGGAGAATAAATTGTTTGGGCAGGCTGGCTTAAGAGATATATATCCCAATCCCTTTAATCCTGAAACAACTATCTCCTATTATTTGACTCAAAGGCAGCAGGTGAAATTATCTATTTATAATATTAAGGGACAAAAGATTGATACTATTCTGGATCAGGTTATGAAGGCAGGAATTCATGAAATAGTCTGGCAGGCAGAAAGCTATACTTCTGGAGTCTATTTTATTAATTTGCAAAGTGACGACTATAACGAAACAAGCAAGATATTACTTATGAAATAGAAATAGATGATTTATGAAAACTTGCAACAATGCGTCAGCTCGTTGCAAGGCAGGAATTGAACGAAGAGAAGAAAATAAACCACCTTCAAAATCCAACTGCCGGTAACCGTTAGCTAAATCCATCTGGTAAAATTTATAAACTTATCCTCTCAAAAAAAAAATACAGTAGAAAAACTTGACAGGTTTGGTGTGCTGGCACATTAAGACACCGAGATGAATGTAACGAAGTGCTGGAAAGTTCGTTGATGAATTTGGAGGAAGATGAATATTCAGGTGCGAAGTTACTTTTTCAAGAATTAAAAAATAAATAAAGATAAAATCGGAGGGAAGATGGCAGGATTATTGAAGATTGAGAATTTGAGTAAGACTTATAGTAATGGTGTGCAGGCACTTAAAGGGATTAATTTAGAGATAGAGCCTGGAATGTTTGGACTTTTAGGACCTAATGGTGCCGGCAAATCAACTTTGATGCGGATAATTGCCACGTTGCAGGAACCGGATAATGGCAGCATTCAATTTGGCAATCTGGATGTTATCAATCAGAAACGTGAGATCAGAGAGCGACTGGGTTATCTTCCACAGGAATTTGGTTTTTATCCAAAAGTAACTGCCTGGGATATGCTGGAACATTTTGCTGCCCTGAAAGGGATCAGTAGTCATAAAGAGCGTAAAGAAGTGGTTTCCGCACTTCTGCAGCGTGTGCATCTTTTTGAACAGCGTAAGAAGAAATTGGGTGGATTTTCAGGTGGAATGCGACAGCGGTTTGGTATTGCTCAAGCACTTTTGGGAAATCCGCAACTGATCATTGTTGATGAGCCAACTGCCGGTCTTGATCCCAAAGAGCGTAATCATTTTCATAATCTGCTTTCCGAGATTGGTGAAAACAAGATCGTTATCTTATCTA
>Ga0307991_1001452_pt1 | contig 16487 bp, 15 predicted proteins | sample EllFjometagen131_FD_203146 | JGI IMG/M metagenome (GOLD analysis project Ga0307991, IMG submission 203146) | Marine microbial communities from Ellis Fjord, Antarctic Ocean - #131 | ecosystem: Environmental > Aquatic > Marine > Unclassified | place: Southern Ocean | collected 2014-10-08
GATTCCAAAATAACCCTGAAACGACCCTGAAACAAGTTCAGGGTGACGTTGTTCAGGATGACGTTATTCGGAATGACAATCAGGCAGTTGCCTGATTATTTGTTTTTGTGCAGGCACTATATATAATTTTTTGGGCTAAAGCTCTGTTTTTAAGTGTATTTTCAGTTACCACCACATTAATGCTGGAGTAAGTCAAAACATACTAATATAGGGACTTTATACCAAAACACAATAATTAACAGACACTACCCAAAAAAATGCTTAAAAATTAAGAAAAATAAACACTGTTATTTTGACAATTTATTTATGCGTAATGAATATATTTATCAACCAGTTCTATAATTTTTTTGTTATTTCCTTCAATATTTTTTCTTATTGTTTTATCATTAAAACTTTTTAGTTGTCTAAATATAGCATCAAGTATTCTTTGAGGAAATACATCAAATTTTTTATATATTTCAGATTGTTTTTTCAGATAATCAGCTGATTCAGAACAAGAATCAGGTAGTTTATCTAATTTTTCATTTATATTTATATATTTTTTATCAAAAATATTTACACTAACATAATTTTTTTCAGCATATTCAAGAGCATTTTTCATTTCCAATCCATAATGTGCTGCTACAACTAATCCTGCGAGCAGAAGATATATATCAGCAGAGCCGTCAGGGGAACGCAATTCAACAGTTTGTTTATAAGAAAAATCTTTTGTTTCATCTTTTTCAAGAGGATTGGCATTTTTAACCATATTCATTTTATTAATCCATCCCAGAGGCACTCTTACTAATACAGAGCGGTTTCTGTCTCCCCAGCATATATTTGTCGGTGCTTCCTGATGAGGGACAAGCCGAAAGTATGAGGTTGGAATAGAATTTCCAAAAGCAGTTAATGAAGGAGCAAGATTTAGATAACCGGCAATAACTTTTTTGGCAATATCGCTTAGTTTACCATTTTCAACAAATACATTTTTATTGTTTTTTACAATTCTTGTATGTATATGTAATCCGCTTCCTGCTTTACCTGCTGTAATTTTTGGTGCAAAAGTCAGATTAACATTATTTTTATATGCCAAAGTTCTTAATATCCATTTGGCAATGACTAACTGGTCTGCAGCATCTTCTATATTAGTTGGAATAAATTCTATTTCATTTTGTTCATAATCAAGATTTCCCTGCGTAAAATTACCTACCTCAGAGTGTCCATATTTAATTAGCCCTCCGCATTGTGAAATCAGTTGTAATGCTTTATCTCTAAAGTCCTCACATTTTGCAAAAGGAATAGATTCATGATATCCTTTTTGGTCAATAGCAGGGAATAAAGGATTTTTTTCATGTATTACATAAAACTCAAGCTCTCCCATAGCTTCAAAAGAAAATCCTGTATGTTCCTTAAATGTTTTATGAGCTTTTCTAAGAATATTTTCAGGCGAATCAATAAAAGGTCTGCCATTTTTATCATAGAAAGAGCAAAGCATATCTATTGTTGGTATTTCCATGAAAGGATTCAAATATGCTGTTTTAAATCGTGGTATAATATACAAATCACTTGAGCCAGCTTCAATATATGGAAAAACATTTGAACCATCAACTCTTTCTCCTGCTGACAGTAATGTTTCCAAATGGCTTTTGTTGTTAATAATAAAGTTTAATGTTTTTAATCTTCTATCACTGGCTACATATCGGAAATTAACCATTTTGATATTGTTGTCTTCAATATATTTTATTATGTCGGCTTTAGTAAAATCATTTTGAGGTTTTTTTATATATTGAACCAAAGGATTGGGATTCATTTTAATTTTGCTTTCCATATTTTCAGTATTAAATTTTATTAAAAAATAATTTAGGTTGCCAAAATTAGCAAATTTTTGTCAATAAAAACATATTTATATAAATAATTATAATTTTGCTTGTTTGTTTAATCTGATTAATTATTTCGTGAAATCGCTTTGCTTCTGTCGGGCGCCTGACAGAAAGTTCATAAATTTTTAGGAAATATATATCATTAGCCCCGCCTTTTAAGGCAATGTCATTTAGTTAAGGTGTAATATATTGAATATCAGATTAGCACCACAATTTATTGTGGTGGAAAATAAGAATATTCCATACAAAGGGCAGTCCGCTTCAGCGGACTTCTAATAACATATAAAAATTAAAAAATGCAACATTCACCCCGTTAGATAAAAAAATTAGTAGTAGAAAATATTTGGAATAAATTATCTAACGGGGTAAACACTCACGTATCTGGGTTCATATTATTTGGGCTACAAAAAATCGGCGACGGGTTTTATTTAAAGAAGCAGGTAAACAATTATATAATTTTCTAATGGATAAATCTAAAGAACTCAATATTGAATTTGAACAATTGAATATTCAACCTGAACATGCATGCTTTAATTGATTTACCTACTAATGTTCTTTTATGTGATTTTATGCAAAATATTAAAGGAAGCTCATCACATTGGATAAATGATAATAAAATACTGAAAACAAAATTTTCATGGCAACGAGGTTACGGAGCTTATTCGATAAGTGCATCTCAACTGCAAAAGGTGAAAAATTATATAAAAAATCAGACCGAACATCATAAACGAAAAACATTTACAGAGGAATATGATGAATTGAAAAAAAAATATGGTATTTTTGATGATTGAATACTGAAACAAGTTCAGCACATGCATAGAAGCCCGCTGAAGCGGGCTGAATCTAGGTTGTGGCTGACATTTTAACACCATACTAAAGTATGGTGCTAATCTGATATGCTCTAAATCAGAGTTTTATGGCTTAACTAAATGACATTGCCCTGAAGGACGGGGCTAATGATAATAACATATAATTTAATTTATGAATAATTCATGTTAGAACTCAAAAAACATTAATAATAAACTTAAATATAAAAAAATTATGGATAAGGTCTTAGGTATGGGCAATGCATTAGTTGATATTATGACTAAGCTTAATAGTGATTTGTTATTAGAGAAATTTTCTTTACCAAAAGCCAGTATGCAGCTTTGTGATATAAATTTTATTAAAAAAATAACAGAGAACACAACAGAATTGGAAAAGCAACAGTCGTCAGGTGGTTCTGCTGCCAACACAATACGCGGATTAGCTAATCTTGGAGTTAAAACAGGTTTTATCGGTAAAATTGGAGATGATGAATTTGGAAAGTTTTTTCGTAATGATTTAGAAAATGGTAATATTGAAGCTAAACTATTTACCGGCAAATCGGGAACAGGCAGAGCAATAGCTTTGATAAGTCCTGACTCAGAAAGAACATTTGCTACTTACTTAGGAGCTGCCGTAAATCTTTCTGCACAAGATATATACTCATCTGTTTTTGATGGATACAAATATTTTCATATTGAAGGATATTTAGTCCAAAATCATGCTCTGCTTAAAAAAGCTGTTGAATTAGCTAAAAAAAATAATATGATTATATCACTTGATTTGGCAAGCTATAATGTTGTTGAAGAAAACCTTGAGTTTTTAAAATCAATTATTAAAAAATATGTGGACATTGTCTTTGCCAACGAAGAAGAAGCAAAAGCATTTACAGATAAAGAACCGAAACATGCTGTTCATATTATATCTGAAAATTGTGAGATAGCAGTGGTGAAAATCGGCAAAAAAGGTTCTTTGATAAAACAAAGAGATAATTTTTATAAAATAGGAATTATTCCTGTTAACAGTGTTGATACTACAGGTGCAGGCGATTTGTATGCATCAGGATTTCTTTATGGATTGACAAAAGGATTTTCTTTAAATCAATGTGGAAAAATCGGCTCTGTTTTATCAGGAAAAGTAATTGAGGTTATTGGCTCTAAAATGGACACTGACAAATGGATAAAGATTAATAAAATAGTTAAAAATCTGTAGTATTAAAAAATATTAATTAACCCCGTTAAATAGTTAAATAATTAAACAGTTGCCTGATTATTTAACGGGGTAAACTAAATGCCTGTCTTACAATATATTATGGTTTTTTGTATTCCACACTCGCTTCTGCTGCCATACTTAATTTTTCTTCCGCCTCACCAACGGTTATCTGCCCATTCATTAGCATTGGTAATAACCAATCTCGTATGGCTGTGAGTTGTTGGTTTTCTTTTTTGTTTTTTACTAATTTTGAATAAATTGGGTTAACAATTTTTTGAAATTTCAAATAAACACTTTCTTTAAAAGGAATTGTTAAATGCTCTATTGAACCTGAAGCGTGTAATATAATTGAACCAGTAGCATATTGATGAATAATTGCAATAATTCGTTCATCATTAAATAATGAATATACCAAAGCATTATTATACTTACCGCTTTTATCATATATTTTTTGTAGTCCACTGGAATATGCCCCATTTAAACCAAATCCAACTTTTCCTACTGACCCATCAAAAGTTACAATTACATCACTTTCTCCAATAATTCTATAATCAATATTAGATGAATTTATATATGTATTAGAACCTCCATATATGTCACCAACTCTGTGAAATAAAATATGCTTATTAGTTTCTTTATTATTTTGATATTCCGACGAACCTGGTTCTGTTCCTTTTTGAAAAGTAAAAAGTGATGAAATTGTTTTCACCTCCCAACCATCAGGAATATCCTGTTTCAGTTCTGCATTAAAAACCATTTTTCCACCCGAAGATTTATAGGGTTTGCCTTTCTCATTTGGAAAATCAAACTGCACAAACCAATAATCGTAAAGCGTTTTTGCCATTGCTTCTAACTCATAGTTTATTTTGTTGTTGAGCTCTATTTTGGTGTCAAGGTCGGATAGGACTTTGGCTATTGGTTTCCATTCTTTTTCCTCTGGAAATGAAACTATAAAGTCTTGAATAGATTTAAGAGATAAATTTTTAATTGTTGAACCAGTTGCAACATTATAGAAATATTCTTGAACTCCATTTAACTGAAAATAATAATAGTAAAAACGGTTGATATCGGATTTAAAGTTCAAATATGCAGCACTTTTTCCTAACATAACTTTTTCGTTATTATAAAAAGCCATGCTACCCAAAGTGCCGTTAATAGAAAGAAGTAAAGTATTCTTGTCTAATTTTATATAATTATTTTCAAGTTCAATATCTGTTACCGTTTTAGTGTCTTTTGTTATAACAATATTTCCGTTTTTTAAGTTATTTCCATTAATAAAGAATACGTCTGAATTTTCAACATATTTTGGTGTACCGTGCAGACCATCTCCTATTCTTGTACACAAATCTTTTAAAGGGGTTTTTCTCCAATTACTATTCGCCATAATTTAACCCTTTTAAATTATTCTGAATTTCGGTTTCCAAAGTTTTACCTTTTGCAAAAAGATTGTTTAAATTATTTATACTACTCATCATTTTCTTCCTTTAATTGTTTTTTTATCATTTTATCAAAATCGCTAACAAAAAGGCGGTCTTGAATAGGTTTGTATTTATCGTATTCATTTTCGGCAAATTCTTTTGCTATTGCAGCGGTAACTTTTCCTGAATTTTGCAAAATATCCTCTTGGTTAAATTGTAAAAAAGTATTTAATTTATTAACCCAATCTTTCATTGTCATTGCAATACCTTTTTCGGCTTGGTGTTCGGCATAATCGAGATACATTGTTACGATACGGTTTAACGGTTTTAATTCTTTTACTGACAGATAATTTTTAGCAATATAAACATCAGATTTTCTAATTTTTCCGCTTGATGAATTTTTCCAAGAAGTTAAACCCATTTTATTTTTATTGTGGTCGGCTCTATCTACAATAATCTCAGCAGCTGTTTTACCTGTTATAGCCCAATGCAGTTTATTTTGTACGGTTGCAAAAAACTCTTTTGTAGTTTCCGATTTGTATTCGTAATCTATGCTACACTCTGCATAAATATCAGTAATTTGTTGGTAAAGTCGTCTTTCGCTACTGCGAATATCCCGAATTTTTTCGAGTTGTTCTTTAAAATAGTCTTCACCAAAAATTGGTTGTGGATTTTTCAAGCGTTCCACATCCATTGTATAACCTTTAATAATAAATTCTTTTAAAACTACAGTTGCCCATATACGAAATTGTGTTGCTCGTTTTGAATTTACACGATAACCAACAGCAATAATAGCATCGAGATTATAAAATTTTGTTTTTACATTTTGTGTTTTCCCTGTAATAGCACCGTGTTGAGTGGGTAGTTCCAAAATGGAACATACCACTTTTTCGTCTAACTCTTCACTATCGAAAATATTTCTTAAATGTTTTGTTATTGCAGGTCTTTGCACATCAAAAAGCTCGGCAATTTTTTTTTGTGGCATCCAAATAGTTTTATTCTGTATCAAAACATCAACTTTAACATCGCCATTGGGCGTTTTGTAAAGTAAAAAATTGGTATTTGGATTATATTTTGACAAATCAAATTCTTTGTTATTCATACCTCAACCATTTTAAATTATTCTGAATTTCAGTTTCCAGCGTTTTACCTTTTGCAAAAAGATTGTTTAAATTATCTTCAAAGCTTTTCATTTTGGCTTCAAACTCTTCTGCGGTAATATCCACATATTCAATTTTTACTTCAAAATATTGCTCTGCGTTGGCAAGACATACTCTTTTGCAATTTTTGGTCAAGCGTTGGCTCTTGGGAATTGCAAATGTGTATGGTCAGTAAGGAAGATTTTATAATTTTTTTGATGCTATTTCATTTGTTCTAATTCTAATTTCTATTTTTTTATTAATGATTTCTTTAATTTCTTTACTAATTTTCTCAATTTCGCTTATATCTGCATATATTGGCAAAATTAAATCATTAATTCTATTTCCTAATGTAGATAAAGTAGCCTGAACAAAAGTTTGTTGCTTTATTTGTTTTTTAACAATTTCAGTATTTAATAGAAAAAAAAGATAAAAAGGTGAAATCTCGTTAGTTTTTAACACTCTAATTTTTTTTAAATGACTTTGAATAACACATTTTAAATCATGTTTTGTAAGAATTGCTGACCTGCCAATTAAAAATGTTCCATCATTTACGAATAAAATATCATTTTCCTGAACATCTTGTTGTGTTTTATATTTTTCGTATATTTTTTCTGAAACTGCTTTAACAGGATTAAGCTTTATTTCCCAATTTACTATATCTGTTGTTCTAACAAATGGAATATTTCCTGTTCCGTAACCTCTTGAACCTATTTCATTGCCTCTTGTAATTTTTAAAATATTTTTTTCAATCAATTCTTTAATTGTTACAAGTTTGTATTTACCTGAATTTTCAAGTTGTTTTAGCTCTTGTTTTACTTCTGGATTGTAATTTTCAGGTATGTAAATATTATCAACTATTTCTTTTGTATTAACAGTATAACCGAGATAATTTTCTTCTTTTATTCCACTATTTAAAAAGTGTCTAAATTTTTTGGCTATTAAAGAGGTTTCATCATCTAAAATAAGTTTTCCGTCTTTGTCGTAAATATGAGAACCATCTTTATCTATTTTAAATATTTCTTTACCGTTTTTATCGTGTCCAATTGCTTTTGCAATACCCATAAATATTTTATCTCGGCTTTGTTTCTTTTTTTCAAGAAAAACAACACTTGTTTTTGTGTGTGTGCTTGGTTGAAAAGTCTCTTGCGATAAACTTACAATTCCGATAATAGTGGCTTCCTGTTTGATATATTCCCATATATATCTATCGGAAGGATTGCCAAAAATCCCTTCTGGTAAAACTATTCCTGCTCTACCACCTTCTTTTAATAATTGAATAATTCTTTCAATAAATAAAATTTGAGGCGGTTGTTTTTCTCTTAATTTATTTGTTATTTGCCATTTACTCGAAATATTTTGCCAATGATAACTTAATTTATATTGTCTTAATAATTTGTCTCCAATAACAGGGATTTTTGCCCCAAAAGGTGGATTTGTCAAAATTAAATCAAAACTATTTAGCTCTATATTTTGTTTTGTTTGGTTACTCCATTTTTCAGGTTTTTCTAAACTATTTTCACAAAAAACATGATACTCATTTTCACCAAGCAATGTTAAATATATTTTTGCTAATTTTGATAAAAATAAATCTTTGTCAATACCTGTAATGTAATAATTTAAAATATTTTGTTTTTGTAAATATTGTAAAATATAAGCCAAAAAACCTCCACTACCACAAGCAGGGTCAATTATTCTATCTCCTTCTTTTGGTTGTAAAATATCAATCATCATTTGCACAACATTTCTCGGTGTAAAAAACTGACCTTCTCCACCTCTAAATGATGTTCCTATTAATTCTTCAAAAGCATCTGCAATAATGTCACGGTCTGCATCAAGTAATGAAAATTTTTCTAATTTTGAAATGATATAAGATAATTCAGCATCATTTATTTCTATTTGTTCATCATCTTCAAATATATCTGAATACTGTTTTTTTACTTTTTTAAATGCCAACTTTATTCTATTTGCAAAATCTTTTAAGGTATCATCAGGTCTATTTGCAATATCTACAATATCGTTTTCTTTCTTGTTTTTTTCATCGAAAATTTTACAAAACAAAATACGCATTATATTTTGAGCAATCTTCTCATCTCTCGAAATTCCTGTAACATTTCCAGCAAAATAATCCCTAATTTCTCTAAAAACTAATTTAAGATTATATATCGGTTTTAAATCTTTACGATAAATTAAAATTTTAGGCTTATGTATTTCTGCTGATAAAAATAAATCCATTTCGTTTCCTTTTTAAATTCTATTATGTGCTTTTACAACAAACTCCATAAAATCAATAGTTTCATCAAGAGAATGGTCTGTCATTGCTACATTGCACCATCTATGGCCATAACGGACTGTATTGGCTTTGTGTTTAATTCTATCTTCTGCCAATGGTGTAACATGTAATATTTGATTACTCCCATCATTCCCTTCTTTTTTTTTTGAATGTCTCCAAGTTGGTTGCCATGTTGGGATTCTATTCTCTGTTCTAAATCTTTGTAAATCATCTGATAAAGGAAGTTTACATACAGGACATGTAGTAATTTCTTTTTTATTATCAGGAAATAATTCCGTGGGTAAAGAAATATTATCATCAATGTCTTGTTTATTTAATATTTCTTTAATTTTAAGATATATATTATTGTAATCAACTTTATAATACTCAACTGCAACTGCAATAGCTAAAACTGCGTAAGTTTCAACACTATCTTGCCAATCACATGCTTCATACGCGGGGATTACACATGAGTTTTGTGTCCATAGAGTATCATTCCAATGTTTTAGTTTGTCTATATGTTCATACCAATGTTTTGGTAAAGCAACAAACCTTTCTGGTAATTCGTGAACTTTATCAGATGGATATTTTTGTTCTTCACCATTTATATTTACAACAAAAATCAATAATTGTTCTTCGTCTTCACCTTCAATTTCTATTCTTTCAATTTCTTTTGCGTATTCAACAGGATTTTCTGCAACAATTAAAGGATGCCATCTCAAATTTCTATTTGAAAAAGGAGCCTTCCCTTGTCTGCCTCTTGTGCATATAGCATCTCTTTGTAATTTTCCGCCAGCTAAACCTAATCCACTATCTCTTGTAAGGCTAATTTTACCATATTGTTTTTTGAAATCTTTTTTTAAATCATCATTGTTTATTGTATTGAATATTAATTCAGAAATTGAATTACATAAATTAATGACTTTATTATCTAATTCAGTCAAAAAACTTGCACTAATTGTTCTTCCTGTTGCCATAAAAACTCCTCTTTAATAATAATTACAAAAATACTTTAATATTGTGACTTGACAAAAAAAAATAGCTCTTTTTGTTTTTCAGCGTTTGCCTGTGTGTTGGCAAAAAACAAATGTGCTATTTTCGGGCTGGCTTTTCATTTATCTTCTCTTTCAATTTTACTACTCAGTTTCATTTTCTTGTATTGGCTACAACGTTAAGTATAAGAATAATAGCCGACTGCGGAACTCAAATCTTTCAATTTACAATGAGATTAAAACGGGCTACAACCCTTGAATTTACTACTATCTCGGCTATTTTTTATATACATTGTTGTGCTCTGTTATTCTTATCCAGCTATCCATTTGTTCTCTGCTAATTGATTTAATTTCAATAGATAAGTTAAATGAGATTGCCGTTCAAGATTTTTCATATTAAAATGGGCTTCAATAATTTCTTGACTTATTTTTGGAGATTTTAGTTGCGTTCCAACAAATCCAATGATTGCCATTGGTAAATTGACAAAACTCAAAACACCAGTTGTAATAGCAGTAAAAACTCCATTGTTAACCATCGTTAATACTTTTTTAAACCTACTGTCTCTAACTTTTAAAAGTTCATTTCTAACCTTATTGAGTCCTGGATTTATAGAAGTGTCCATAATGTAATTAATATCGATATCTGTTCCAGCTTTCAATATTTCAGCTTCCATTTTGTTCATTTCAACTATATAGTTCTGATATAATCCTTTTGTTTCCTCTCTAAATTTCAAGATGTCAGGAAATTTAATATATTCAAGAGCCTCGTCAGATATTAATGTATCCATTACTTTAAAACCTAATGAACGAGAAGGCTTTGTGTTTTTATCATAGCTTTTGTCTGAAATTCTAATATTGATTGCTTTGTCTAAAATGGGTGAAATAGAAATTGGATTTGCTAATTCAGAATTACAAGCATAAAGGATAGCAGTTACTCTTAATGAGTATTCCCATAAAGTAGTTCTAAAACCATTAAAAGCATCATCTAATGTATCTAACTCAAAAAATCTTCCAGCGTCCCGTATTGGTATTTCATTCAAATCTGTATCAAGAATTAATTGCTCATTATTTAAAACCCAATCTTTTAGTGTTGGAAAACCTTGAACGGTTTTGTCTTTTTTCCCAGTGCTGTCGAGTAACCAAGATCCTATCCATCTATTTCTAATTCCATTAATAATTGTCTGTTTAAATTCGATATTATTTTGGTCAATTTGAAAATATTTATGATAATACTGCGAACTAAATGCAGAAGTAGGCGGTTCAATTACTTTAATCTTCACAATATCATTTGAAAGCTGGTCTTCCCAACCTGTAAGACTTGAACTCACAGCAACGGTTCCAACATCTTTTGCTAATGATATAGATGGTCTGTTAACAAATGAAATTTCATTACCTGTCAGCATTAGTTTTTTAAGAGTAATTTCATCAATACTATGATTGTCAGAAAAAATTATATTCATATGTCAAATGTTTTTTTAATAGAGCACAACTTGTTTATACTCGGACAACTTGTCCGCTTTAGCTTATAAAAAGGCAAGTAAAGTGGTCAAATATCCTATTATTTGTCCTGTTTATATTTATAATTGTCAAGTTTCATCAGGCAGTGGCCTGATAAAATAGTTTTTAGATAATCTGACTGTCCGTGTTAACAGTAGTGCGGGTTTCCACCTTATTTCATTGTCCACCGTTGAACAACTTTACTAAGATAAAACTTAGTCAGCAAACCACAAAACCCCGCATTGAATTTGAACGCGTGTTAGCCATAGTTTTTATATAAATTTTTTAAAGTCAGTAATCAATAATGGAATAAAAGCTTCTGATTTTCCAGTCTCAAATTTTGGTGATAATGTTGCAACTGCTCCAATATTAATTGAATCATTTTTTGTTTCAATTGCATATGTAAATGGATAATTACTTAAAGCTAAACTTATTTTTTCTTTTTTTTCTTTTGGAATAATTTCAAGAAGCTTTTCAAATTGATTTTTATCAAAGTCAAATGATGCACAATAGATTTGCTCTTTAAATGGGATATAACTTGTTAATGAATATTTTTCATTAGAAATTTTAGCCAAGTAATTTACCCAGAAACTCTTAAAGCTAAATTCAACATTTGTATCAAAGCCAAGTCTTATTAAATGCAATCCAAAATCTGGTTTAAAGGTAAGAATATATGGTTTAGTTAAAACTAATGGCCTTAAAATGTTAAGTACCTTAATCCAATTTTCATCAATTTTTGAGATTTTAATAAAAAGTATAGGATTTGTCTTATAGATATCAAAAATAATTAATTCTCGACCATTGCATAATCCATATATATTTACCCTTATCTCTTTATGAACAGCATAACTATAAACCTGTTCAACATTCTTTCCAGTAGTAATTATCTCATTGGGAGCTTTTGCATCCAACACAAATTTAAAATCATTATTTATCTGAATTAAGTAATCAGGAATTATACTTACTCTTTTAGATTTCGTTCCAAATTGAACAAATGGATGTTCAAGTTGCTTACTTCTAATAATTCTATTTTCTCCACTCGCGGAATACCCCAATTTTGTTAATATAGGAACAATAATTTCTTCACGAACACTGTCTTCTTTAAAATTTGCATCATCAAGTATAGTAAAATCAAATTTTTCGAAAAGTTTCATATAGCACTTCTTTAAAAATTACAGCCAACGGTTTGTGTAAGAATAGTAAGAGATTTTGGAACACTTACTTTTCGGTTTAGCACTGAGCAAATTTTTAATTTTACCTTTTTATATATACACGCAAAATTGAAAATTTTGCGGACTTTATTCAATGTAAGAACCTTCAAATTTAGAACTAAAATCCTTATTATTTTTACACGTTGTTGGCATTTCGTTATTTTTTATTCTTTTTAATCGACTGTTTCACAAGGCTTAATATATACTCTAAATTTTCATCATCTCTGACTTGTATTTCATATTCTCCATTTCCATAATGTCCAGTTGTTGAAACATCTCTTGTAATTCCTTTTGTGTCGTCAAGTTCTCCTTTGTTCATATTAATCCACATTTTCAATGCTTTTTTCTGAGGCAAAATGTCAATTACATTTTTACCAGCAACAAAGGCGATATATTTCTTTTTTGGCTTGATTTCGAGATTGTCTAAATTTTGAATGGCACTTTTAAATTTCTCGTAGAGTTCTTTTATTTCTTCATTTACATTTTCTAAATGTTCCTGTTCTGAATAGACTTTTATTTCTTTAGCAACATTGTCAATCGTTTTATCCGCTTTGGATATTGTTTTAATACTTTCTTGTGCTCCAGCCTTTTGAATTTGTTCGTATGAAACGGTATTATTCTCAAACCTTTTTACTTCCCAAAGTTCTATTGGTAAATCCTTGAAATTAATTGCTTCTCTTTGGTAATTTGTAAAAGCAGGTGAAACAAATAAAACTCTTGACTGTGACCAGTCAACATCAGTCCGTTTTAATGTCTTGTCAAGATTTTCGTTAAATTCTAAAATAAAATCCGCTTTGTTGTTTAGCATTAAAGACAAATAAGCATAACCTTGGTCAATTACACTAAAGTTTTTATCTCGTTTGTATTCGATTATTACAAAGGCATTCGCTTCTTTATCAAAAGCAAGAGTGTCAATTCGAAAGTTGTTTAGAGCAAATTCAGATTTTGCAAATTCCAGTCCAAAAATATTTTTCAGATTATTTTCGGTTAAATCTTGTATTTCCTTTTCAAGCCGAAATGGCTTTTCTTTTATGTATTCTAATTTCTTTTCTATTTTAAATAATGCCATTTAATTTTAGTTTTTTATTTCATTCTGTAATATATTTCTCCGGTTTGTGATGCGTGTCTCCGTTTTATCAAAATCAGTTCGTTTAATCTTATTCTACCTTCTAAAACCTGCATTAAATCCATTCCATCCATTAATATCATTGATTTTAGTATTGGACTTCCTGTTTCTGTGCATTCAGACGAATAAGGTCCGAGAGAAATAAATAATCCTAATGTATTCTTTAATTTCCCTTGAATTTTTCCGCCAAATGTATACAAGTCCGCAGCATTTATTTCTTTTTTCTCTTGCCATTTTGCTTCTAATAGGTAATCAGAATTATCAAAAGTAAATGCTCCATCAATTTGTTCTCCGACAACTTTAAATGATGATTTAGGATCTAAATCAAAAAAAACGAATAATTTATTTAGAAATTTTTCAAGTTGAAATCCTTTTTGCTGAGAATTTGTATTTAAAGAAATTTCACAAAATTCCATTTTCAGTTCATCAAGTTTTTGTTGGTAAGAAATACTGTTTTTCAATTTTTCCTTGATTGTTTCTCTTCTTTCTTCTGTTTTTTTAAATTCCTCTATTGTGTCAAAATACCCTTTGGCTTGTTTCCTTAATTTAGCAACTGCAATTTGGGCTTTTTTGATTAATCCTTTGTTTTCTTTTTCCCAATATTCCAAATGTGAAAAATCATTCATATTGCCAACTTCTTGCACTAATTTTAACAGGTCAGTTTGATATAAATCCTGCTTCTTTACCATTCGGTCAATCAGTTGAGATACACTTTCATATTTGATGTTTTCAGTCCAATCTATTGTTGAAATAATTGCTGTATTCTCAATTGTCAATTCAATAAATTGTCTTAAATCCTTTTTTCTATAATATATAGCAACTAAAGCATCCTTTAATGCTAAAATTGAATGTGCAGATATTTTTTTATTAAAGTTCAATCTTTGTTCTTTTTAATGAATGCCAGGCAGTTGCCTGTTTGTTTATTAGGCACAAGTTACAAACTTGCGCCAGCTGATTAATAATTTGCAAAGATAAAATTTTATTTTAAAATAAATGTCTATGATGCCTATAATAATCATAAATTAATTAGTGTTTGTCTATAAAGTAAGTATTTAGTTCAGAATGTTCGAGTTTGAGGATTGCGCAGTATTAAAAATCAGGAGTTTACTTTTGTAAATGACTGATTTGAAAGACAAGCATAACGAAGAAATCGGATATTATGGACAAACGCTAATTAAGGAAATATTTTTTTAGGGTCTTCTATTTCTTCTATTCTTTCATAACCAACTTTTGCTAACCAAATCTTAAAAGGTTCTGCTTTTGGTGATGGAATTGATTGAATTAATCGCAATAATTGTTCTGTATCAGCAATATCGGTCATTCTCATTTTACCATCAGTCGCTTTCATCTTCAAGTGTCCCAATTTATGGGACACTTCACTTCCTTTGTTTTTTAATTTAGTTTTTAAAGCATTCTAATATTTCCTTGGTCAAGGACTTTCTGTTAATACTTTAATAACGTCAATAATTGAGAAATACCATTTTTCTTGGTCATTATCCCAGTGAACTCAAACTCTTTGGTCTTGAAATAATTTTATTGCAGTTTGTTTTGTAATACTTATAAATTTTCAATTCCAAAGATAGATAAATTTTGTCTTTTTAAGGAATTTTTCAATCTTGCAGTGCAGCTCTTACAATGAAAGCCAACGGTTTGTATAAGAATAGTAGCCGATTGCGAAAGTAGAAACTTTCAGTTTACTACTAAATTTCTTTACTTGCATAATTTTTCAATTTACTACAAATCCCGCATTACGTATAAGCCCTTTGTTCTCGGCAGTATTTCTTCAATTTCGTCAAATAAAGTTCTTTCTATTTTTTGCTCTTTTTCAAATAATTTATAGTTGCTAATAAATAATTCTTTGCCGTTTTGATTGCCGTTTTTATTAACATTTCTCATTCCATAAATCAAATTCCATTCATTGATATTTGCAAATGAAAATAATTCTCTGATATATTTACTATCATCATAAGTAATCAACCATTTATGATTTGTATTTTTTAAAACATTAGCAAATCTTTCGTGGTCAAATGTTTTGTGCATATTACCATTTTTCCCATATAAAGCTGATTTAGTTGAAGAAAAATATGGTGGGTCAAGAAAGATAAAAACATTCTTTCCTTCTTTTTCAATTATATCTTGATAATCATAATTGGTAATATTTGTGTCATTTAAAATAGATGAAAGGAGTTTTACTCTGTCGATACTTGAAACAGTAAATCGCTTTTCAAATGCTGCTTTGGAAAAACCACCGCTTTCACTTGTCCCAGAAAAAGTAATTCTGTTAAACACAAAAAAAGCAGATGCTTTTTTTAAGTCATCAAATGTTTCAATATTCTCTAATAAATATCTATGTAATTTTTTTCCATTTTCAAATTCTCTTATCCAAGTATAAACTTGTTCTATTAACTTATCAACATCTTGCTGTGTTTGTTTCCAAAAATGGAACAGATTAGCGTATAAATCATTAATCCAGTATGTTTTGTTTGGGAATTTTTGTTTCAGATAAACAAAGATTGAACCACCACCAACAAAAGGTTCTCTGAATTCATCAAATTCAGGAATAATTGGTGAAATAATTTTAACTGCTCTACTTTTTCCGCCAGGGTATCTTAAAGGACTTTTTATCATTTATTCAGCTTTTTCGATGTTAATAAGTAGATTGTTTTTTTTTGCTTCTATAAACAAATTTTCAATTACTGATTTTTGCATTTTTAAGAACTTTTGTTTTGAAATAAAACTATTAATTTTATCAGTATTATCAGATGACAAAACACTTCCTTGCAGTTTGGTTGAAGTCAATTTAATAACAGGAATTGGTTTATACTGCATACCATTAACTTTAACTTCTTTCAAATTTGTGTATAATATCATTTTAAGCAATCCATCTTTAATGTCGCCAATACTTGGTAATAGCGAACTTTTTGAATGTTTACCTTCAATAAGATAAATGTTTTTAC
>Ga0307991_1001455_pt1 | contig 16471 bp, 19 predicted proteins | sample EllFjometagen131_FD_203146 | JGI IMG/M metagenome (GOLD analysis project Ga0307991, IMG submission 203146) | Marine microbial communities from Ellis Fjord, Antarctic Ocean - #131 | ecosystem: Environmental > Aquatic > Marine > Unclassified | place: Southern Ocean | collected 2014-10-08
CAAGGCTATCTGCTTCACCCAAAAGAAGGTTACTAATTTGACCAGAGGAAATTTCAATACCGACACCATGTAAAAAATCGTAAATCGCAGGCTGCGTCATACTCTGAGCATAAAGATTAATAATTAAAGCGCGCAGATCTAAACCAAAATGTTTTCCTCGTAATTCTTTCGGTAACCTAGCTCGGACAATCTTTCCATTGGGAGCTTGCCAAACTTCAAGCCTATATGTGATCTCTTTTACAATGATTTCCAAATCTTGAACCTTAAAATCACTGTATCCTTTGAAACGAGAACCCTTAGGAACCTCGTGAGCTTGTACTATGATCTCTTCTTGTTTTTTGTCAGGAATACAAATATTCTTATTGCTACTGGAGGGGTTTTTCTGTGTGTTGCCGTTTTTTCTATTGCGAGGCTCCATTTTGTTAGGCTTGAATTTTGGACGCTTGGGCGTTTTATTCAGCCGAGAAATTTCATCCTTCAACTCATCTATGATTTTTGCTAATTTGCAAATCTGCTCAGACTGACCCTGAATCTGTTTAATCTGATTCTGAATAAGCTGAACCATTGCCTGAACGATAGGTAAGTTCTGAATGTATTTAGGTTCTTGTGCAAGGACATCTTTAATATTCATACCACGAAATAATGAGGATTTTAATCTTTATTAGTAAGTAAAATTTTTCAAAAGATTTTGCCATGACTTTTTAAGGACTTACTAGGAGAAGGCATTATTGAGTTTAGCTTTTCTCCTGAAAAGTTACGATACTATATCGACTGGGGATTTATTGAGGAAGAAGATGATGTGATATGCTCCATACAGAGAATTGAGGTCGAAGGTGGTGCAGAACATGTTATCAATACTCTGAGATTTTATAATAAAACTTCAGATACGTTCCTACTGTCATTAGAGAATTCTGTTGTTGAGAAAGCCGAAGGAAATGGTGTTATCGATGATAAAACGGTGGCATGGGAGTTCCGAGACAATCCGATGGGTATTGAAGGGTATGATATATATAAGCTTCAGGACGATGGCACATATGCCATGAAGGCTGAATATCTATCTCCTGATAAGATGCGCACAATGATTACGGGAAGTATATGGAAAAAAACGAGTTCATGATATGAAGACTGAAGATTTTATGCGATGCGCTATTGAAAGCGCTCGAGAAGGTGTTGCGAACAATCATGGTGGACCGTTTGGAGCATGTATTGTTGGTGAATGGAAAAATATGGCTCGTCCTATATACTAGCTTCCTAACTCGGGCTATTTTCTTTTGCGAATTGGTTGAAATCTCGATAATGGTGCGCTCCCTGCCCTATGAAGCTGTCGATTTCTGGATAGTTAACATCACAAACGAGGACGGAAGTAGCACGAGATTTCATCAGCGCGCGTAAGCCTCTGGGCGAGTCTTCGAAACCGATGATGGCGTCTGTATCGGAAGCATGCTTTGCTATCGCTGTCTGGTAGCACTCTGGGTGGGGTTTTGGGATTGAGTAGTCTTCTCTTGTTATCCAATCGTCTATGGTGTTTAGGATTGGGTTTTGTTCTCTGATAGCAACAATCTGCTCATATGCGGAGTGTGTTACGACGCATGTTTTTGCCGGAAGATCCTGTAATGTTGTCAGAAGATTTTCCACTCCTGGCATTAAGGCTACAGTTCCAGATGTTACGAGGTCCATATAGGCGCGTTTTTTTTCTGCATATAGAACATCCCAAGAGGATTCTATAGCATGAAGTTCTGGATATTCTTGATAGATATTGTCGTGAAGAGCGGTAGTTTCGTAGTGTGCAGACAGACAATACTTATGGAAGCTCCAGTCGAAGGTTATTCCATGTTTTTGAAGCATTAACCTGTAGGCGGCATAGTGTATTTCTTCGGTATTGACGAGAAGTCCGTCGAAATCAAAAAGAATAAGTTGATAATTATTAAGATATTCCATAAAAACCTTATTGTGTTGGTGAATAAGCATAATAACATAGTGCATATTTATGTGGATAAAATTATTGATATTATCATGTTTTGTGGTGCTTGTGGCATGTTCTGGGCTTGAAGAGATGGAATATCGGAAGAACCGTGAGCATAATGAAACAGGGGAGTTCGTTTACCGTTATCATGACGAGTATCATTTCGCAATCCCTTCTCCTGTTTTAAAGAAGCGTATTCCGTATGCCTGGGAAGAAAATCTTATCGGAGAACACCCCAGGATAACAAAAGAATTCTTTCGATGTAATGGTAGCACTTCAAATCCGGCACATGTTGAGTATAACAATGCTGGCGAGGAGGTCAGGTATTTTGATTGTGAAGGTCCCTTGAAGCATAGTCTTCCAATTCGTGATGACAAAGAGTTCATTTTCCCGATACTAATCGATATTCTAAACTATATACAGGAAAAGACTGAGAAGCGTGTTGTTATCACCTGTGGGCATCGTTGTCCTCAACATAACATTTATGTAGATTCGTCGAGATATAATAGAACTTCTAAACATATGATCGGAGCGGAAGTTGATTTGTATGTGCAAGGTATGTGGAAAAATCCTATGGATGTTGTTAATCTGATCTTTGAGTTTTATAAAGAAAACCCTAAATACAAAGAGCAAAAACAATATGAAGAATTTTTCCGCTATGAAAAAGACGATACCAATGTTTCAACGCCTCCATGGTATAATAAAGAAATTTTCGTCAAGCTGTTCAAAAAGGAAGAAGGTCGCGATATTGATAATAGGCACTCATACCCATACGTGAGCATACAAGTGCGCTACGATAGAGATACTGACAAGCGCGTCTCATATACCTGGGAACAGGCGTTCTATAACTATTTACGATGGTGACTATATCAAAACAAATTCAAAAAATGTCTTTGACTTGATCTTTCGATGGTTTTAGCTATATGTTGTAACGTTCCTCTTGTTACGGTGCTTATCTACAAGATGGTTTTGCTGGCGGGACTGTGGTGAAAGCTGTTCTTAATGTGAAGACATAATTTCCTTTATCAAAATCGCTAACTATATTATAGTATATGTAGCTTTATCATGCCGATGTGGCGAAATTGGTAGACGCGGTAGATTCAAAATCTACTCTTGCGTGAGCAAGGTGCTGGTTCGAGTCCGGTCATCGGCATTAAGCCTCTTTAAATCAATGGTTTAAAGAGGCTGTTTTATTGGTGTCGGCAGCTGATTATCTTGCTTATTTCTTACTTGCGCGTCACTAAAATCAACTATTGTGATGCTAAAAATTCGCCATATTTGTGAATTTTTGACATCTCGTTATGTTTTTCTTGACTTCAGAAAAAATCGATGCTATATCATAATGTAGAAAAATCACTAAATCTGTGAATTTATTTACATGGAGTATACCTGTTATGAAAAGTTCCTTACCTCGTGGCAGACATAGGCTTGTAGCAGTGATAAGAGCATCGGGTGATGTAATTAACATTGATGATGTCGTGGCAACGCTGTCCATAGAAAGATCGGCTGCAGCAAAGCTACTCTCTCGCTGGACTAGTCAAGGCTGGCTGCGACGGGTCGGAACAGGAGCATATGTTCCTGCTTCTTTAGATTCTCTAGAAAGTCAGCGTGTTTTAGAAAATCCCTGGGTGCTTGTTCCTGCCCTATATAAACCTGCTTACATCGGAGGCCGGACTGCTGCCGAATATTTGGACCTTACGGAACAAATGTTTAGCGATATTGTTGTCATGACATCGCAACTTGTGCGCCAAAAGAGTCAGGTTCGCCATGGAGCGCAGTTTACTCTTTACCATATTCAGGAACGGAAAATCTTTGGCACAAAAACTGTTTGGTGTGACAATTCTAAGGTTTTGGTTTCCGATCTTCACCGGACAATTATCGATATACTTGACAATCCTGCATTAGGTGGCGGAATTCAGCATGTAGCTGATTGTTTAAATGCTTATTTAAAGCGGCCTGACCGTAATGACGATCTCCTGATCAAGTATGCCAGCAGACTTGATAACGGGGCAGTATTTAAGCGGCTCGGGTTTTTGGCCGATCGATTTTCACCCAATTCGGACTTGGCTGAAGTTTGTCGAGCACGTCTTACTAAGGGTAACGCGAGGTTAGATATATCGCTTAAATGCACCTGCTTGATATCGAAATGGCGTCTTTGGATACCACCAAGCTGGTTGTCAGGAGGCGATCATGATTGAAAAACGCGAGATTCTCGATATTGCTACGGCTCAAAGTCTTGGTCCTTCTATTATTGAGAAGGACCATGTTCTTGGGTGGCTATTATGGGGTATCTCTCAGCACGAAGATTTAGCTGAAAGTTGTGGTTTTAAAGGAGGAACGTGTCTAAAAAATGCCACTTCGAAACCTATCGGTTTTCGGAAGACCTTGATTTTACCTTGACAAACCATTCCCATATAGATGAAGACTTCCTTAAACGGGCATTCGCCGAAATTTGCGAGCGTCTTTATGATGAAATTGGTATTGAGTTTCCAGCCCAATTTCAACAATTTGAAATTTACACAAATCCAAGAGGGGAGCAATCCTGTCAGGGAAAAGTTGGATATCGAGGCCCCGTAACACCGCGTGGAAACAATAGCATTCCGCGAATTAAACTTGACCTGACCGCGGATGAATGTGTTGTTCTATCTCCAATTAAAACCCCTGTTTTTCACCCCTATAGCGATGTAAAGGACACCGAAATCATTGTGTAGTCTTATGCCTATGAAGAGGTTTCGCTGAGAAGATTAGAGCTCTTGCTGAACGATGCCGACCGCGAGACTTGTACGATGTGATAAACCTTTTCAGGCAGAAAGTGGCTAGACCTTCCGCTGGCGTCCTTATGAAGGTATTACGTAAAAAATGCGACTTCAAAGATATTGGGGTGCCGACCCTTAAGGACTTTAAAAAAAAGAAAAGCCGACTTAGAAGGTGGCTGGAGTTCGATGCTTGATCATCAGCTGCCTACTTTACCACCGGTGGAGGGTTTTTGGAATGAATTGCCCGCTTTTTTCTTATGGCTTGAAGGTGGTCCAGTACTCGAGGCGCCTATTGCCCCTACAATAGCTCCTAGCGAAAAAGTCATTCATGAGCGGATTTTACAGCTACCTGTATCACTAACCATTAAGTCCTATCTCGAAATTATCTGTTTTTCCGCTGCAAATCATCTTTGCATTGATCTTGTTTACGATAGAATAATAAGACGCATAGAGCCCTATTCACTTCGTCAAAGCAGAGAAGGTAAAATACTTCTTCATGCTCACGATGTTAATAAGAACAAGCACCGAAGTTATCGTCTAGACCGTATTGAGGGAGTGCAGGTGACAAGCCAGTCATTTATGCCCTGCTTTGAGATTGAGTTGTTTCTGGATGGCCCAGCAAGGATCCCTCAGCAAGCATCTGGTGCTATAAAAAGGGCGAGCATGTCTACGGCGTCTAAGTAAAGACCTCAATCTATCCGAAAGAGCTCCGTTTTTTCGAGCAATCCGAAATTTGTATAAAAATGTGAATATTGTGACAAACGTTTTTACCGTAAGAAAAAGACAGTAAGGATAAATTCTCATAAATACAAAAATGAAGATCCCTTTCCTGAAAAGTAGGCTTACTTTTTCTACATATTATATTAAGAAAGAAAATCCTGTTAAGGATGTTAAGGCTGCGATAGAGCATGGTGTAGAAGGCCTTGAAACTTCACCTCGATTATTTCCATCAGTTTTCTCCTTAGGTCTTTTAGCTAGAAAACAACCTAGCCATTTAAGAAGATTATGAAATACCGGGTTTCTAGCATATTCGCAAAGAGGGGAATGTAAACATTTCCATAATCCCCCCCTTAGAATCCCCCCTGCTGAGGTTCTATACCTGCCAAGGGATGGTACAAAGAGGGCTTTTTAGGTTGTCAACCCGTTTGGAATAGCATTTCTTGTTGATGAATGGCTTTAATCTTTCCAGAGACCTCTTCGAACTCCTGTCGGATAAGTGGTTCAAGTTCATAGATTTTGCGCATTCCCTCGGTAAATTGGTTCGAATCTGGTCATCGGCACATAAGCTCTTGTAAGTTAAATATTTACAAGGACTTTTTTATTATAATAGTCTTGTGGTTTTCAGTGTGAATTGGTGTCAGACAGATTTGAGATTTGGCCTAACATGTATAAAGGATATTTATGAGTGTTGCTATGTTCAATAATTGACAGAGGTCTGGCGCTCAAAATTACCTGGTAGGGGGGAGAATACTTTTCAGAAAAAACTTTTAAGCTTTTTGCTTGTGTTACTTTTCCTGATTTGACTTCAAAGGGAACGGCTTTACCATCGATTTCTCTCAAAAACTCCACTTCCGATGCTTTTTCGGACCAACAATACAAGGCACTTTCCCCATACGCAAGAAACTCTTGCGCTACAAAGTTCTCAGCAAAATAACCTTTGTATGAGCCATAGTCGTAGTCCATGATCGTTTTCGGAGAAAGGTTTGCCATGCAACCAAGAAGACCGATATCGAAAAGTAACAGTTTAAATTTATTCTCCTTTGAGTAGGCCTTAAAGGGCAGATGACCGGTATTAGTAATATAGACTTTAATCACTAAACCAGCAGCTTCGAGCCAATCAATGGCACCAGCAAGACGTTGATAATGGCTCACACCAGGGACAACACCTCTAAATCTGAAGCGTGATGTCGTATTATCTTGAGTTTTGTACAATTGTGCTGGTACAGACTTAAAAACGCGGTCAATATGCATAGCGTTTACTTTTCCTGAATGCTTAGTCATGTCTGCGTAATAACTGGAAGCGAGTTCGGTTTGCTTTTTCCGGACTTTTAAAAAGGTCGTAAACATGCTCTCGCTACTCTGACAAAATGTTAAGACTGCTTCTGGCAACCCTCCAACGATAAAGTAAATTTTTAGTTGTTTCCATAGGTGTTCATGTACAATTTCAGGAATAGTGCTTTTGGGATTGATGTTTTTAAGGACTTCCAAAGAGCGATTGTCTTTTTGCGCCATTAAAAATTCTTGGAAGGACATTGGGTTAAGTTTAAGGGTGCTGACTTTTCCGACAGGGTAGGAGGTTGGCGTGAGGTGTATTCCGATCAATGAGCCTGCACAACAAAGTGCAAGAGCTGGCATTTCCTCGCAAAAATATTTTAAGCTTGTAAGAGCATTCGGGCAGGCCTGTATCTCATCAAAAATAACAAGGTCATTAGAAATGTTAATTTCATTGTCGAGGTAAAAACTCAGCTCGTTGATGATTCGCTGAGGGTTTAGGTCTGAGTCAAAAGCTTTGTGAAGGTTACGCATTTTCTCAAAGTCAAAATAATGAACTTTTGGGAAGTCGGTTTTGCCAAAGTTTTGAAGCAAGTATGTTTTGCCGACCTGACGCACCCCCTGTATAATGAGAGGTTTTCTCTCGGGGGTGTTTTTCCAAGCTATTAGATCGTCTATTAGTAATCTCTTCATACTCGTAATTGTAGCAAAAAGAGAAAAGGTAGTCAATATAATTGACAAAAGAGTCACTTTTTCCTAGCACATTTGTGACAGAAGTGTCACTTTTTATGACCACTATAACGGCAAATGTGTCACTTTTTATGACCACTCTGCAGGGGGTCTTTTCATTGATTGCGAACTCTTACATCGGTCTCTTAGATGAAAAAAGAAGGGGAATTTAAGAGAGTTACGAGGAAAGTGGCAATAATTCTTCCCCTATTTATAAACATTTTCACACCCCCTGCTGAAGTTCTATACCTGTGAAGGAGGTAGAGAATTGTCTCAAAAATGATTGTTTCTTCGGTCAGATTGCCCTTTTTGAACTTCCTACCTTTTGCTTCCATGAATTTGGGGTGCCGGGTTCGACATCCATAAACGGTTGAAGCTCATATATTTTGGTCATCCCCTCGGTAAATTGGTTCGAGAATGCTACGGTCGTGGCATTACTCTTTGATAATCAACGTATTAAGCATGTTGTTTTTAACCTGGTAGGCCTAGTAGGTTAAGGTATACTAGGTTGTTTACCAGGCTCGACGAATGTTTTATACGGGTCGTAGGGGCCTGTACTTATCTCTACCAGGAGACCTTTGTTACACATTTTTTGAAGGCGGGAGCCTACGGTTTTAGGAGTGACGCCCCACACTTTTTTAGCTTGCTTTGTAGAGATTTCTCTATTTTGTTTAACGAAATCTATGACATTCTTTTCCCGGTCTATGAGTGTTGGAGCTTGGACTGTAGAGTTATATATGGTGACTCTAAAGAAGTTGTCAGCTTCTTCAAATTTTGGAGGTGCGAGGCCTTGATCCTTGCAGATGTCGACCATACGCTTGAAGCCGGAACCCCATTGCTCAATAAGATTAAGCTCTCGGAAAACCCGACCAATGACTTTATTTCGAAGCTGAGACATACCAGCTAAGGCTGATTCTAAGCTTAAGCCAAGAGGAAGTGCTCCCGGATTGGATATCTCTAGTCTGTCATCAAAAAGTGCAACTTGTATTGAGGCCCCTCTAACAGAGTAATCTGCATGAACAAGTGAGTTGATAACAGCTTCTCTTACGACGGTGGGAGGAAATGGAGCGGTAGTTTTTCCTTGAGCTCCTTCAATTGTATAGGTGCTAATCGAGTGTTTATTTACGTATTCCAGGACAGCATCTACGGCTAAGGGTAATTGCAACGGGATGTCGATAGGGTCATGGATTTTTCTTTTCTGTTTTTCCAAAAAGGATAAGCCCTCCAATAGAGGGATGTAGGGTTTCTTGGTGCTGAACAAGTAACTGCAGTGATTTAGCAGTTTGATTTGAGAATTTTCTGGAGGTTTTTTGGAAAAGATTTTTAGCTAGTTTTAAGTCCAGGTCTTCTTCCTTTGCCTCTATGCAAGGAGTTTCATCATAGTAAAGGTGTTGTTTTATCTTTAATGCCAATAATGAGGGTTCCGCCGGCAGTGTTGGCAAATGCAATAATGGTATTGATAATTTTGTGAAGTGACTTAGTATTTTCTTTAAATTCGAGGATTTTCCCTTCTTCTCTTGAGAGATAGACTTCTATCATCTGATGCTCCTTGAATTGAACCTAGAAAATAACTTAGTAGACCTGGTAAGTCAAGCATTACTAGGTTGATTCCTATGTTTTTGTTCTTGCGGAAACAGGTTAGAAGAAAAACATGAACATTTCCATAACCCCCCCCCTTAGAATTTCCCCTTATCTGTTCTATTCCTCTCAAGGAGGTAAATAATTAGCGGAAAAGAGGGTGCTTCCTCGGTCAAATTGCCCTTTTTGAACCTCCGACTCTCTGCTTCAATGAATTGGCGACATCGGCTCCGATATCTATAAACGGCTTAAGTTCATAGATTTTGTGCCTCTCCTCGTCAAACTGTTACGCTTGACGCCTTTGTGTTAATCTTCAAATTCAATTCGAAGCCAAGTTGCAAAAAGAGGATCATCAAATATGACAGTTCCCCTGCCAGTTCCTTCTTCATCAAGGATTTCTTTGTCTTTTAGAGATTTGATAGCAGAAGATAATGCAGGACTACTGGAAATTTCATATTTCTTGAGATGCTCCTTTGCAAAAATTTGCGTACCTTCTTTTGCAGCAAGCCTTAATGTTCTTTGTTGTGTTGGAGTTAAAGAGCCGAGAAGCGTTTGGTAAGCGTAAGCATTTTGTCTCACAACAATGTCTAAAGCCTTCTCTATTTCTTGAATGGTAACGTGATCTACGCCAAGTGCTGCAAGATGAAAACAGACCATTTGCACATAATTTGGTGTATCCTGAACTAGTTTTCTAAGATGATCTATTGCGTGTGGATCGCAATCAACTTCAATACTTTCAAACTTTGTTACTATCCAATCTGTAAAATCATTACCAAATGAAGGGAATTCGATAGGTTGGCAAAATCTATAGAGAGGACGATCATGATTGTTGAGCATTTGATAGATTATACTTCTTCTTGATCCTGTAAATAGAAAAGAAGTATTTCGTAACTGTTGCATATGTGTTCGTAAAGTGGCTTCCAGCCAACCTTTATCTCCGATCTCAGCAATTTTTTGAAATTCGTCAATAACAAAAACCAGACCTTTACCTAGTTTCTCTAGTTTAGAAAGAACATCTTGAATCATCTCCTTGATGTCTTTTTCTGAGGAAGTTGCTATGTCTAAAGAAAAGTCAAAAGAAGGTTGTCCTGTATTTGAATTAATCTCAGAACTCATACGAGGGCGAATTTCAGAAATAGTTTCAAACGTGGATTTCAAAGAATTCCGCCAGCTTTTTTGAGACTTTAGCCCTCTAAGTAGTTGATGAAGGAAGTCTTTGTGGGATGTGATATTAAATACATCAATAAATAAGCATGGTTTTGCCTGTGCTTTGAACTTTTTTAGCAAATTTAAAATAAAGGAAGTCTTTCCAAACCGCCTTGGGCCGATTAATACAACATGTATACGGTTATCAAGAAATTGGGAAACGGTTTTCTCGAGTTCTGGGCGAGGAAGATAGTATTCTTCTTCAACAGGGTCGCCAAACTTAAATGGATTGCTGGGTAATTTGCTCATGTAATAATATTTAACAAACCTGTTAATTATTGGCAAGCGTCATGTGTTAAATGATGCTGAAATGAATGTTTGGCAGCTAATGGGATCTTAACAATTAACAGGTTTGTTAAATATTGATAGATAGAGGGGGCTAGAAATCTTGGTTGTTAATATTTTCATACTCCCCACTTAAGCTCCCTTCCTCTGCTGAGGTTCTATACCTGTGAAGGAGGTAGAAAATTGTTTCAAAAATGATTGCTTCCTCGGTTAGATTGTCCTTTTTGAACATCTGACTTTCTGCTTCCGTAGATTTTGTGTCTCGGTTTTGGTATCTATAAACGGCTTAAGCTCATAGACTTTGCTCATTCCTTTAGTAAATTGGTTCGGCAGTTGTCTGGTTATTGGCAATAACTCTCTTTAAGTTGAAAAACTTAAAGATGCTTTTTTATTTCATTCATGGCACTTATCCATTTTTGATGAATCAGGAGTCCTCAAGTTACCTTGAGAAGGTATAAAGCAACGGAAGGGAATCGAATAATCATTTCCAAGCGCTTTACAAGGCTTTTTTTTACTATTGTGCACAGGAGGACTGTAGGATTCAGTTCATTAGATTCTATTCCCAGACTATGACCGCAATCGGGATATGTAGGGTTTTGACGTGAAGGAATTCTATCCTTAAAAGAAGGCAATATGGCCATAGATATGAATTCTCTTTGAGTAAGAAGGAATTAAGGACCCAAAGGGAGAATATTCTGAGATTTAAAATATTGAGAGTTGTATGTGAACATGAATTTTTTATGTGTTTTTTCAACACTCCTGCTTGTGTGCATGTTTTCCTTTTTTAAAAAAATATTAGCGCCAATAATTTTTAAGTTAAGGATATTCCCAAGATCCTTTTATTTTAGTAAAACATTGACACAAATTTATATCAATTTGGACATGATACGAATTTATGTCAAATAGCGAGTAGCAGTCCTTTGAACTTGGGTTTTAATTTATCAACGTTTTCTCCTTAAAAATTTCTTCCGTTGAAGTTTTATACCTGCCTAGGGAATAAATGCTTGTAGTAAAACGGTCTCTGCCAGTGCCACGAACAAAGAGTGTGGGGTCGCTATTGAGTATGTCCAGGATCAGAGCTTCATATGCATCAGGTGATTGTCCTATTGTCTTTAAATATCTAAACCTTAGGTTTGTGTTCTTAGGATGATGGTGTTTAATAGCGATGCAGTCGCTGTCAACATCATTTATAATATGCCAAATAAGCCCGAGGAAGAATCTTTGCGGAACCTTGTGATTGCCAGAAAAACTCTGCCTGTGAAGCCGTCCTGGATATGGTCGCTCTGGGCGCGAGTCAATCCAAAGTGGCATAGAGGCTTTGCAGAGGTGTGGATTCTTCGTCTTGGATTCTATAACTAATGCACTCTGTGCCTATCGCGTTGAAGGTGTTTGCTTAGCGGTATGATGTGCTAGTCTACCTATACCCTTTGACAGCTATTCCCGCAATTTAATTTTTGAACATAAGCAACTGAACCACAGAGCACACTAAACGCGCAGAGAAGAACTTTTTTAAAATTTTCGCGGCTAATTTCCTCATTCCAAGAAACAACGTCCTTTTCTGTTATTGAAAACGTTCTCTGTAACCTTTGAGGTTCAACCATTTGCATTCAATTTTTTTATTGCGGGAGCGTCTGACCCTTTGATAATCTATTTGATAAAAAATGGCCAATCTGTTTATATAGTCTGTTTATATAGTCTGTTTATATAAAAATATTGGAACTTTAATAGAGATAATATTATGACATCGCCAGCATCTTCTTTTAATAAATGTAATACGCCTGAGAATCCTAACTCTTTTGTCGATAGAGGGACTTCAACACCATCGAACTATCACATGAGCATATCATTAGGTTTGGCGATATTTCTGATGCTGTCCAACAGCATGTTAAACCAATTGCTGGCAGGGTAGTCGATTCCGTGTGTAAAATGAAATCAGATTCTGCTAATCCTAGTTTCGCGAAAGGACATATGCAAGAGCATCTTGATGGTTATAAAGATATCTGCCTCGCCGCAGTTATGTAATTCGACCAGATGTTAAAGTATGTGCCGGTGCCGATGGGAACTTCCGATATTTGCATCGTCGCGGTTGAGAAGTACGAATCTTTAATGATTTATGTGCCGAAGGGACTGAAAAATGAAGTGAAGAATTTCATTTCGGTTGCTAAAGATGGCGATAGGCAACAAATATTTCAGCCTAAAAACCAGATGGGCCCTTTCTTATTATTAACCATGGCGGCAGGATATTTATCTATAGATGAGCTTTTTTCATTGATGATATCATAAACTATAGCGTTCTTTTTGTCGCCACTGACAATAAACAATATATTTGTAGCATTGTTGATAAGAGGTAATGTAAATGTTATTCTTGGAACATGAGGGGATAGCAGTGGAGCTGGTACTGTCATAACAAGTTGCGTGTTTTTGTGTAGCGAGGAGTCTCCGGGAAATAGAGAGGCTGTATGTCCATCTGTGCCGATACCGAGAATTATAAGATCGAAAGACGGAAGGTCTTGTTCCACGAAGAACCTGCGTATTGTTTTTTCGTATGTTTTTGCAGCGTGTTCAGGAGAATAGGCATCGGTAGGAACTCCATGAATATTGTCTTGCGGTATCGGTATATGCGATATCAGCATATCGTATACCATTAAAAAGTTGCTATCAGGGTGGTTGTGTGGAACAAACCGTTCGTCGCCCCAGAAAATATGTACTGAATTCCATGGGATATCATCGTGATATTTTGTGGCGAGCAGATCATATACGCGTCGCGGTGTGCCCCCCCCCGCCAGTGCCATGGCGAACGAGCCTTTGTCGTCGACGGTATCATTGATGATTTCCACAATCTGTTCTGCTGCTGCGGCGCTCATGGCTTCATGATCAGAGTATTGTATGACATTTTTTATGGGTTTATCCATTGACTGCCCCTTTCTTTGAATAGGTAGTCGGCTTCTTTCGGTCCCCAGGATCCGGCTTTATATGGGTATATTGGAAGATTTTTGTCGACGATGTTGTCATACAATTTCCATGACTCTTCGACTTCATTACCATGAACAAAGAGTGTGGGGTCGCTATTTAGTATGTCCAAGATCAGAGCTTCATATGCATCAGGGAGCTGTCCTATTGTCTCTGAGTATCTAAACCTTAAGTTTTGTTTTTTTAGGATGATAGGTTTTCCTATATCTTTGACGCCGAAAGATAGATCGAAGCCTTCGTCTGGTTCAAGAGTTATTGTTAGGATGTTTGTGTTCGCGCTACACGTATTTAATGGCGGGAAGATACAGATCGGAGGGTGACGGAAGACAATGTTAATTTTTGTTGTTCTTCTTGGCATGCGTTTGCCTGTGCGTATATAGAAAGGTACGCCTTGCCATCGCCAATTATCGATATTAATGCGCATTGCCACCATTGTTTCGGTATTGGAGTCTGAAGCGACGCCTTCTTCGTCGCGGTATCCTTCATATTGTCCAAGAACGACATTGTTGGCCATTAGCGGTGCAATGGATTTCAGTACTTTTACTTTTTCGTATCGTATATCGTCGCCATTGAAAGCTACGGGCACTTCCATAGCTATCAGGCATAGTATCTGCGTTAAGTGATTCTGTGCCATATCGCGTAGTGCTCCAGCCTGTTCGTAGTAGTTGCCCCGTTTTTCGATGCCGATATCTTCGGCGACAGTGATCTCCACTCTTTCTATGTGATTGCGGTTCCATAGCGATTCAAAGATTGCGTTGGCGAATCTGAAAACTAACAGATTCTGGACGAGTTCTTTTCCGAGATAGTGGTCTATGCGATATACGTGCGATTCATCGAAGTATCTGTGGACGAGGTCGTTGAGTTTTCTTGCCGAAGATAGGTCGCGGCCGAACGGTTTTTCTATTATTATGCGTGTCCCTCCGGGGCTGATATTTAGTCCTGCCTTACCCAAGCTTGATATTGTCGATGAGAAAGCTTTTGGTGGTAGTGACATGTAGAATGTTCTGGTTCCTAATGGGTTAGATCCTTGTTCTAAAGATTCTATTCTTGAGGCGAGGGAGGCGTAGTCGTCGCCATTCCCATCGCCGATGGAATGGTAGTGGAAGCATTTATTGCACCATTCATCGTCGTGAAATCCTGCATTGCTTAACATGTCTCGGATCCATGTCCTATAGCGGTCGTCGTTCATTTCTTTATTGCGGGCGATACCAAGGATAACATATTCCTTTCCCAGAAGTCCTTGAGTCTTGAGATGATACAATGCGGGGAGTAACTTTTTTTTCATGAGGTCACCAGTACCGCCGAAGACTGCGATAAGATGGGATCCTATGGTATTATCGTCTGTCATGATTATTTCCCTTGTGATTTAACGTCATGACCACCGAATTGGTTTCTCATGGTAGCTAGAAGCTTCTCTGCAAAGTGGCAGTTGTCGCGAGAGTGAAGTCTCTGCATAAGCGAAAGCGTGATGATTGGTGCTGCGATATCGAGGTCGATAGCTTCGGATGCCGTCCACCGACCCTCTCCTGAGTCTTCAACGAAAGGCGCGACATCAGAGAGGTCGGGGCTGTCTTGTAATGCTTGTGATATGAGGTCTAGGAGCCATGATCGTACGACGCTGCCGTGTCGCCATATTTCCGAGACTTGATGTAGATCTAAGCTTAATTCCTTCTTCTTCTCCATGATGGCATATCCTTCAGCGTAGGCTTGCATCATTCCATATTCTATGCCGTTGTGGATCATTTTCACGAAGTGACCGGAACCGCTTGGCCCGACGTGTCCCCATCCTTTGTCTGAGGCAGGGGCGAGTGTCTGGAATATAGGCGTTAATGTTGTTATAGCGGCGCTGTCGCCACCGATCATCATGCTGTATCCTTCTTTGAGACCCCAGATGCCACCACTGACGCCGGCATCGACGAAATAAACTCCTTCGTTTGCTAAGTTTTCGGCTCGGCGCATAGAGTCTTTGTAATAAGAATTGCCTCCATCGATGATGATGTCGCCTTTCAATAAATGTGGAGTGAGAGCTTCTATAGTGGAATCGACGGGCGCTCCCTCTGGAATCATCAACCATACGATACGAGGTGTAGATAGTTTTTCCAGGAGTTCTTTTGCGGAAGATGCTATGCGAGCACCTTTATTTTCGATATTTTTAATTTCTTCGGAATTCTGTGAATATCCGATAATATTATGTCCATTTTTTAATAGACGCTCGGCCATATTGCCCCCCATACGACCCAAACCAATAATCCCAATTTCCATAATAAACGTCTCCTGTTATTTTGAATGTTACGATTAGTGTCCTCTTATTGTACTTTTAGTGCCAATGGTTTGTGATGTTTTTTTAGTATTGCGCAAATGTATATAGTGAAGATTAGGATGTGGGACACATTAGTATTAATATTATTTAGGCCTTTCTCAGAACTATTGTAGTTGTTCTGAACGGGTCTTAGGAATCTAAATGCTTCCTGATTTTGCATTGTCGGGATTGATTTGTCCTGTAAGCGCTGATTAAGATTTAGAATGTTCGTGAGAATCAACCATGTCGATTCAATATGCTGGGCATCAAAAACGTAAGAAGGTGGTAGCGATTCCTGCTGGAAAATTTTTCTTTGGGAAATATCTCTAAATCTTTCGTAGATTTTTCGACAAATTTAGAGCTTTTCTTAACGGGAACTGTGGCCTCATCCGAGTAGCTGGTAGTTTTATTACAAGTCTTCCAGTGCGAACTTAGCTGAATCTGTTGGGGACTCATATGGGTATGAATGAGTCTTTAGTTCAGACTCATTAGGAAGTATACACGTAATGCTTTGTGAGTCTCCTATTGCTGGTTTAGGGGTCCCATCAAAATGTTCGTCACAACTATAAAGGCTGTTACTTTTGTGGTGTTGTACTAAAGGCATTTTTTTGATCTCTCTGGTAAGCAAGTCGCATGCTTGGACGGTATGGTCTTCTACATAAAAATAGTTGTTTATTATTAAGTTTAGGATAG
>Ga0307991_1001456_pt1 | contig 16470 bp, 24 predicted proteins | sample EllFjometagen131_FD_203146 | JGI IMG/M metagenome (GOLD analysis project Ga0307991, IMG submission 203146) | Marine microbial communities from Ellis Fjord, Antarctic Ocean - #131 | ecosystem: Environmental > Aquatic > Marine > Unclassified | place: Southern Ocean | collected 2014-10-08
GTCTATTGGCATGTTTACAGAGTCAAATACTCTTAAGATATCATTTGTTGGTTTTCCCTTAAAGATTAATCTTAATGCGCTGAAGATATCTGTTTCTTTGTTTCTTGCATCTAAACTTTCTGAAGGTTCATCCATTCCAGCAATTATTTGTAAATCATTTATTGCTGCTCTTAAATCTCCTTTTGCTTTGATTGCAATATTTGTTAAGATATCATTATCTACAAAGTTTTTTTCTTTTCTTAGAATAAAAATCAGAACATCTTTTATTGTTTTATAATCAACTTCTTTTAATTGAATTAACTCTGCTTTTTTTCTTAAGGGGCTTAATTTTTTTTTCCAGATGTCATTTGCAGTTATAATTATAGGGTATTTTGTTGATTCTATTAGTGAGACTAATTGAGTTAAACCACCTCTGTCAACTGCAGATATACCATCTACTTCATCAACTAAAATTATTTTATTTTCTTTGGTTAATGATTTTTGTTCAATTGCAGGTTTTAAAACTTCATTAAGTTTTTCTTTATTTCTTAAATCAGAAGCATTTAATTCAAAGATTTCAGAATTTGTTTCATTTGCAGCAGCATATGCTAAAGCTGTTTTTCCTGTTCCTGGAGGACCATGCAATACTAAAGCTTTTTTTGAGCCACCACGAGCCCCAGCTTTGACATTTTTAACAAATTCTCTTACTTTTTCAACTGCTAAACTTTGTCCCCTTATATCTCCAAAGAATTTTGGTCTATATTTTTCAGTCCATTGCATTTTTTATTTCCCTAATCCAGCTAAGACAAAACTTGCTAGAAGAGCTTGCAATTGGATAAAAGGATCTGAGCCTTCCACAATTCTGAATTCGGCTTCACCTGTTTTTTCTGTTAGTTTAACTTTTATCTCTGGTTCAACAGGAAGATTCCAGATTTCTTTTTGAATTGCTTTAACTACATCTTGTCCTGAAATACTTTCTTTTAAGATAATATCGAAAAGTTTTTCTCTTGCTTTTTGAAAATCTCCTGATACAGCATAATCCAAAACTATCTTAATATCTTTTGGTTTTGTATCTGATAATATGGTTGAGACAAGTTCTTTTGTTATTGAAGGTGAGACAGCTGAAGTTGATTGAAGGATATTAATACAACGTCTGCAATCTCCCTCGCTGCCTTCATATATCATTTCTGTTGCCTCAGGAGTAATTGTTAAGTTTTCCCTTAATACAATTTTTTGGATAACTTTTTCAATAGCTTTTTTTTCTAAAAGTTTAAACCTAAATAAAGCACACCTAGATTGAATAGGGTCTATAACCTTACTTGAATAATTACAAGATAAAATAAATCTACATGTTGTAGAATAGTTCTCCATTGTTCTTCTTAGAGCTTGTTGAGCTTCTGGTGTTAAAGCATCTGCTTCATCTAGGAAAATTATTTTAAAAGGAACATTTCCTATTGATTTTGTTCTTGCAAAGTTTTTTACCTTTTCTCTAACAACACTAATTCCTCGTTCATCAGAAGCATTTAATTCCAAATAATTTTCTTTCCAATTTTCTTTAAAAAGTTCTTTTACAGTTATCAAAGCAAGAGTTGATTTTCCTGTTCCTGCTGGGCCTGCAAATAATAAGTGAGGAATATTTAAAGAATTTGTTAATGATTCAACTCTTTTTATTATGTTTTCTTGACCAACAAGGTCTTCGAATTTAGAAGGTCTATATTTTTCAGTCCAGATTTCACTTATCATGATTAAGATATTAGAGATTAGTTAATAAAGATTGTTATGATGAAATAGAATTATCTCTTTTATCCTGAATCTTTTTTTGAATTATTAACTAAAGTCATTACTTTTTTTACAAGTGAACCCTCTTTTCCTTTAAATAAATCTTCTATATTTTTTATTAATTTTTTATGATTCTCTTCTATTTCTTTATATTCTTCATGATAATCTTTAATACTTCTTAGGGCATCTGCAAAATCTAAAAGTTCATTCCCAGTTAAAACTAAATTTCTTAATTCTGTTGAACCATGATTTATGTAATTATTTATTAATTCTTCATATCTTTGAGAATCATATCTTCTTGAACCTTCCATATTCTTTGGTTAATTTATGGGTTTTTAAAAATAATTACACTCAAAAATATATTTGGTATTTATTGTAACTTTATAATAGGAACATTTAAATAGTTTTTTATACATTATTTTGTATGAAAAGTTTAAGTCAAATAGTTAGAAATGTTAGTAATAAAGTTAAGAGTAATTTGGCAAAAGGAATTTTTGGTTTAGGAATTGTTGGAATGAGTCTTTATAATACAGGTTGTGCTACAATGACAGAAGCACAGAAAATTTCTATGGCAGGAAATGCTCTTATGCTTTCTTCCCAATATAGTAATAATTCAAAAGATGCAAGAAATGCTGCAGCAGCAGGTTCTCTTCTTACCACTTATGGTCAAATGCAACAACAATTAGATGTTGCAAAGGCAGGAAAACCTGAAACAAGTGTAACAATTATTAATAATATTCCTGAAAGTAGGCAAGAAAGTAAGACTATGGATTACAATAATCAAAATAATAATCCTCCTGTAGATCAAAATCAAAATAATTTAACAAAAAGCGAAGACAATTGTACTCCTATTGGTTTCTTTATATATAAAAAACATATAGATTTTAACGAAAACGACATGGCTGAAAGAGATGAATTTGTTGGTCTTAATGAAGTTTCTTATAATCTTAAAAATCTTCCCTACTTGCAATTTTCTTTTTATGGAGGGGGTTCTAAGATTTATAATGGAAAAATGCATCTTAACATTTGGAGTATGGATGATGTGAAATTAATTAACTATTTTGATGAAGCATATAATCCTCTTGAAATACAACGCTTTCCTTGTGAATCTAAATATTTTCCTAAAAGCGGAAAATATAAAGCTGTTTTAAATACAGAAAATAAAGAAACTTTTACATTAGATTTTGAAGTTATAAAATAGAATTATTTAGCTCTAGCTCTTCTTAATTTACGTTTGTGTTTTTCTTTCTTAAGTCTTTTACGTTGCCACTTCCAACGCATTTGTCTTTTCTTTTTCCAACGTCTTGAGCTTCTTTTCATAGATGAAGAAAGAGAAAATTGATTTATAAAAGTTTTTATAACCTTTTTTGTTATCTAATTTATGGAATATCTGTTAATAATAGTTTTATTCTTTTTATTAGCTCTTTTTATTAAGTGGAAATTTAAGATTAAAGTTTATAATTCAACAAAACAAGCAGTTATTGTTACTTTTTCCTTCTTGATTATTGGAGTATTGGCAGATTCTTTTGCTGTTTGGAGAGGTTATTGGAGTTTTCATAGTCCTTATGTTTTGAATTTTACAATAGGTTTATTACCTCTTGAAGAATATTTGCTTTTCTTAGTTGCTCCTTTTTTTGGAATAACTGTTTATAAGTTTTTTAAGAAGATTATCAAATAATTATCTACTTCGATTTACATTAATTCTTGGACAATATTCACTTATTGGACATTTACTGCACCAAGGAGAAATTGGTTGACAGATTGTTTGGCCAAACTGGACAAAGATAGCATTAAATTCTTTCCAGTGTTTTTTTGGCAAGACTTTTTCAAGTTCTGCTTCTGTTTGTTCTGGTGTTTTTGTTTTAACCCACCCTAATCTATTTGGAATTCTGTGAACATGTGTATCAACAGGAATGACATTTTTCCCAAAAGCAAAAGCTAAAACAATGTTTGCTGTTTTAGGACCAATTCCTTTTATTGATAATAATTTTTCTTTTGTGTTTGGAACTTTAGAATTAAATTTAGCAAGTAGTTCTTTTGAGACATGTTGTAATGTTCTCGCTTTCTTTTTATAATGGCCAGAAGAGAAAATAAGTTTTTCTAATCTTTTAATTGGCATTTGTGCAATTTCTTTTGGTGTATTTGCAATAGCATATAACTTTGCAGAAGCTTTTTCTGTATTTTTATCTTGAGTTCTTAAAGAAAGCAAACATGAGATTAATATTTTAAATGCATCTGGCTTTTTTCTCATACGATTTAAAGTTGTTTTCTCGTTGCTGTTGTAGATTTTTCCAAGAATTTTTAGGCTCTTTTCTATTTTTTCGCTCTTTTTCATTTTAAAAACGCCCCGACTGAGATTTGAACTCAGGTCACCGCCGTTCCCTAAGAAGATAAGGTTGCATTGAGATGCACAGACCTTTTCTCTCACCGAGATTAGATCACCTCACTCATCTAGTTTTGAGAGGGCGGCATTCTTGGCCACTGAACTATCGGGGCTTGCGCTCGTAATATAAAAAATCAAACAAAAATTGTTTTTAAATTATTCTACTAAGAAATTCTACCTGTTTCTGATTCTCCTAAAGCTTTTTTTATTAAACTTTATGAGACTAAGAAAACTGTGTCATTAGGTCTAACTTTTTCAGGAACTTTTATTCCTATGTGGTCGCCTTTTTTTGCGCTTTTTACTTCTTTTTTCTCTATCTGTATACTTTCCACTGTATCTTCAAAGTCAGTTGTATTTCCTTTTATATGGATTTTATCTCCTGCTTTTAGCTTGTCAGTCAATTTTATAGCAGCAACACTAACATGGCTAAAAAAGCTAGAAACCTTTCCAATTTCTTTTTCTGTCATAATCTATTTAAGGAGAAAAGATATTTAAATTTATTGATTGTAAGAAAAATAGCCTCGCCCGGATTCGAACCGGGGTCTCGACCTCCAGAGGGTCGAATCTTTGACCACTAGACTACGAGGCTTTTGAATTCTTTTAACCTTTCTTTGTGCCTCTTATTTGAGAATCCAATTTCTTTTAAATATTTGTTTATTTCTTTTTGTCTTGATAAGTAAAATCTGTTATTAGAAGTTATATTTGAAGGATTGAATTTTAATTTGATAAAAGCTTTTCTTGCATCATTTAGAAGGGTAAAATTATTATTTGTAAAGTTAATTCTTATTAAATTAGGATCTTTTTTTGACATTCTGTGAACACATCCATCAGTATCAATTAAACCCCTTAAACAAGCTTTTAAGTAGGAATCTTTTTTAAATATCCACTTTGGAATTGTTGATTGGTTTGTAATTTTATTTCCAGAATTGATACCCATATTAATAAAAAAATCTACTAATTTTTTGCTATATAAACTTAGGAATCTTTCATTTTTCTGTTCTATTAATGTTTCTCTTGCTTCTAGATTAAAGATGTTTTTGCATAAAGGTTTTAAATAGTTTTTATGATAATCTCTATCTTTATTTAAATCTCCAGCAATTCTTATGCAATATACTCCTATTTTTTTACCTTTTTTTATTGAACATAAATGTCCATCTCCTAGGAATGTTCCAATAAATTCTGCTAAAAGGTCATTAAAGAATATTTTTGGTAATTGTTTTGTAGATCCTGGAGAATTCTTTCCCCCTTTTGATTGCCCCCAGTAATCACTTAATCTTTCTTTGATATGTTTATCAAAGTTTTCTTCACCTAGTTCACATAATTGTTTATAATTTTCTTCACTTAAAGATCTAATTTCATTTTTTAATTCATAATAAAGATATCTTTCATTGATATTGAGGTTATTAGCTAATTGTTTCCAAGTTTCCTTTTTTTTAGCTTTTAGAATCAATTCTTTTTGCTTTCCTTTTTGTAATTTTATCCTCATTAATAAATTAACTCATTCTTCTTTATATAATATCTTGACCACTACACTGTGGTTTAGATTTTGCAGGGCTATTTTTTAGAAAGATTTTTATACTTCTTGGGTTTCCATTTGTTATGGCTATTGGGGTGACATTATTGGTAGTTGCAGTATTGATTATTGCTATTTGGACTATTATAGAGATAAAAAGGTTTAAACATAAATTGTTTGCAATTTTCTTAATTATCTTAATTTTATTTACATATCTTAGTTTTACAGCTGTTCTTAAGGATAAGGATATAAATTTTAAGTCAGCTACAGGAATCAAGGAGGCTGGTTCGCTTTATGTTTCTTGGTTAGGAACTCTCTTTGGAAACTTAAAATCTATTACAACTCAGGCAATAGATATGGATTGGAAGCATGTAAATAAAACAGCAACTTAATAAGAATATTTATAAATAAGATAATCTATCTTTATTAAATGGAAGATATTATTAATTTTTAAAATGCCAAAGAAAAAAAAGGGTGTGAAGAAGAAGACAACTGCGAAGAAAGTTTCTAAAGGATTGAGTAATAAAAGGAAGTTTAACATGGTTTTTAGGAGATTTGTATTCTTTTTAATATTCTTTGTTTTGTTTATAATTTTAGGTTTTGTAACTTCAAATGAACTTTGGAGTAAGGTCTTTGGATTTGGAAAATTAGTCTTTGGATTTATATCTGCTGCATTTTTAATTGTTCTTTTGGTTTTATGGTTTCTTAAAATAATGAAGAAATAAATTTTTATATGTTAATTCTATAGTCTGGCTGTGCCTCAGTAGCTCAGTTGGTTTAGAGCGCCACTCCGGTAAGGTGGAGGTCCTGAGTTCAATCCTCAGCTGAGGCTTTTCAATAAATTTATAAAACCTCTTTTTCATCCTCAAAGATGGAAAAAGAATATAATTTAGAGACTTTAAAACAAGAATATAAAAAAATTCAAGAAAAACACAATTTACCTGGTTTTGAAGAAATGAATAGCAATTTTAATATAGAAAAAGCAGCAGAAGTTGAAGTAGATTTATTAATTAGGGAAATTAGAAGATTTGTTGCAGATAAATTAGCAAATTATATGAGATTTGCTGAAGCTATTTTAAATCCTGTAAATGTCCCAATGTTTGTATATTCTTTAATTAAATCTTTAGATGTTCAAGAAAAAGAAAAATTAACAGAGATTTATAAAAAGTTATCAAAAAATGAACTTAAGTTAATTGAGTTAGATATAAACTATTCTGAAGAAAAAGAAGCTTTGTTTATTAGAGATTCATATAAGATGTGGCAAGAGATGAAAGAAGATTTATTAGATGTTATTGAAAAAGCAAATAAGAACTGGGATAATAAAGTTGAATCAAAAAATAAAGATTATTTTGGATGATTAGAAGATGCAACGCTCGGAGCGGGAGTTATTTCTCAAACAGGACGTTATTTCCAAATTAAACAAAATTTAAATAAGTATTTTTATTATTCTTGTTATGGAAATAAAAGCAATATTAATTGATTTTGATGGAACTGTGGTAAATAAGGATATTTTAGATGTTGTTTGTGGGATAGTTGGAAAAGAAGAAGAAAGTGATAAAATTAACAAAGAGGTTCATAAAGGTTTAAAGGGTCTTAGTGGGTTAATTGAAAGAATTAATTTTCTAAATGGGGTGTCAACAAAACAAATTAATTCCAAATTAAGTGAAAATAATTTTTTAATGAAAGGGGCTGAAAAGTTTTTTGATTTTTTAAATTCGAAAGGAATTATTTCTATTTTAAATTCAGGAAATATAATTCCAATCTTAGAATATTACCAAAAGAAATTAGGAATTACTTATATTGTTGGAACTAAGCCTAAGATGAAAGGAGATCAAATTGATTTTATTTCTGAAGAAGACTTTTCAGGGCATAATTTTAAATTAATTGATTCTAAGGCCATATTAGATAAATTGGGAATTAAAAAAGAAAATATATTGGCAATAGGAGATTCTCCTGCGGATAAAATTATATTTGAATTTGCTTCTAAAAGTATTGCAATAAATCCAAAAGAAGGAATAGAAAAATATGCAGATTTTGTTATAGAAGAGGATTTATCAAAGGCTATTTCTCTTATAAAGAAATTAATTGAAGAATAATTTAATTCCCCTAATGATTTTAGCCTGCATTATTTCTACGCCCAGATAGAGCGTCTTATCCTAATTCCCCAAAAACTTCTTCTAAATTAATCTCAAGAAGAGCAACTGGCATTTTTATTCTCCAATTTCTTAAAATCTTTGGATGAATTTCACCTACAAATCCTATTGATTTATTATTTAATGTGATTTCTCCAATTCTTCCTTCTATGAAATAATTAGGGGTATCTTCTGTTTCTTTTAACTTAATTTCTATGTTTAACATTCTAGAAATATATTCTAAAATTTGTCTAATTTCTGTAAAGTTTCCAGGAGCTAATGCAACTGCAAGTTTTTCAGGTTCTTTAATTTCTTTTTCACTAAGTCCAAAAACTTTCCCAAGCTCAAAAATCCTTTGAGGATATTCTGAATCTATATTGTTAGATAAAACTTTTAGTAAATAATGAGTTAAATCTTTTCTTAAGATTGTATAATCTGTTTTTGATTCTTCAACTTCTACATAATTTTTTTCTTGTTTTTCAGAAAAACCCATGTTTTTGAATTGATCTCTTTTATTTGTTAAGTGGTAATTTGAAACTTCTAACAAATTTAGCCCAACTAAGATTTCTGATATTCTTTTTTTTACAATTTCTTTTTTATCTTCTTGTCCAATTGTTGAAACTTCTGGAATCTCTGGAATAAAATTTTCATAACCATATGCAATTGCAATATCTTCAATTAAATCAACTTCATGAAGTATGTCTGTTCTCCATGCAGGAATTTCTACATTCCCTTTAGAATAATCATAGCCCATTTTTTCGATTAGGTTTTTTAATTGTTTTTCATTAAGATTTAAACCTAGTAATTTATTTGTGTTTTCCAAGGAAATTTTTCTTTTTTCAGCATGTAAATTAGGGGTTGTTATTTTCTTTTTATATTTGAGTTCCATTGCATAAATTTCTCCTCCCATATCTGCTAAACTTGTTACAATTATATTTAAACATCTTTTTAGAACATTTAAATCAAAACCAGAACATTCTATGAATACCTCTTTTGTGTTTTCTGTTATTTTTCCTGTTAAATGAGAATTAATTATTGGAGGCATACTTAAAATGTTTTTATCAGCATCTATAAAGATAGGGAATTTAGCTTTTCCAGATAAAAGATGAGCATAATCTTTTCCAGTAGGGTGTTTTTGCAAAATTTGCAGTCCAGACATTTCCTTGTCTGTTTCTAAAGCACGGAATTTTATTTTATCAGGTTCTAATGCTTTGTAAGTTATAGGAAGTTTGATTTTTTCTAAAGGGTAAATTCCAATTGCAACTTTTTTTCTGTTTCTTCCTAAAGTTGTGTGTAATTTTTCTTGGATTTCTATTAATTCTTTAATTTTTTCATCATCTAGTTTTAATTTTTTTACAATTGCGCATACAGTATATGGCCGAATATTTTTTACAGAAGAATCAATAACAACTTTGTAATCTTTTTCAGGTTTGTTTATTTTATATTTTTTTAATCCTGTTTTTTTCCCAAGAAATCCTAAAAAGGCTCTTTTAAATCCTTGATAAGATAACATGTCTGGTCTATCTGGGAAAATTTCTAATTCAATTTCTTTGTCATCAAAACTTTCTAGAGTTGTTCCAAATAGAGCAATTCTATCTTGCATTTTTTCATCTAATTTTCCTATGTCTTTTTCAAATTGTTTTCTTGGAATTTTTATATTTGCCATTTAAATTATTTTTTTACTCATGGATATTCTATCTTTATTTATTTTATACCCTATTTTTTTATAAAAATTAATTGATGGAGCTTTTTTATTTGTTTCAAAATAAATTCTTTTCATTTTTTTATTATGAGCATATTTTTCTAAGAAATTCATTAATTCTTTTCCAATATTGTTTTTTTGAAATTCTTTTTTTACTATCAAATCTTGCACAATAATTACTTTTCCTTCCCACCATTGTTCAATTTGGAATATTATTAATCCTAAGATTTCCTTATTTGATATAATAAATATCTCCGCATTTTTCAAATAAAAATTTAAACTTTTTAAAATATCTTTGAGAGGATTTTTTTCATTAAATGGAGGCTTGGAAAATTCTTCCATCATTATTTTTGCAATCTTCTTTAAGTCTTTTTTATTTGCTTTTTTAATTATCATTTAATTAAAAACCTCATTTTTCTTAATTGATTAATATCATTTTTATATAAATCCCTTATATCTTTTATTCCGAAGATTTTCATTATCATTCTATCAAAACCAGGGCCCCATGCTAAAACAGGAATTGCTTTTCCAAGCAAAGGTTTTGTAACTTCAGGTCTAAATATTCCAGCCGCAATTAATTCTACCCATTCTTTTTTTTCTTCATCCCAAACATCCCCCTCTAAACTTGGTTCTGTATATGGAAAATAAGCAGGGCGGAACCTAATTTTTTCATACCCCATTTTTCTTGCAAATTCTTTTAAATATCCTAATAAATGTCTGAAGTTCGCGTTTTCATCAATTACAATTCCTTCTGTTTGATTAAATTCAAATCCATGCTTCCAATCAATTGTTTCGTTTCTAAAACATTTTCCTAATGCAAAGAATTTTGCAGGAAGATCCTTTTCTTTTAATTTTGCAAGTGTTTGTGAAGATAGGCAAGTAGTATGAGTTCTTAACACAACTTTTTTTGCTTGTTTTTCTTCCCAGTCATATTCCCATCCTTTGCTTCCAGCAACTCCTTTTTCATGACTTTCTTTTATAGCTTTGACTAATTTTTTATCAGGAAGAGGTTTTTCTTTATCAATAAAGAAAGTATCTTGCATTTCTCTTACAGGATGGTCTTGAGCAGTGAATAGTGCATCAAAATTCCAAAAAGAACTGACAATTAAATCTCCTGACATTTCTTTGAACCCCATATCTGTCCAAACTTTTCTAGCATAATCTATAGCTTGGTTGACAAAGTGCCTTTTTCCTCCAGAGATTGCAGGAAGAGGAGATAGAATATCATATCTTCTGAATTTTTTCCCTTTCCATAGTGAATCTTTTTTTAATGTTTCAGGGGTTAATTGTTCAATAAGTTCTTGTTTTTTTATTTTTGATTCTAAAATCTTTTTCCCTAAATCAGTAATTTTAAAATGTGGAATTTTTATTTCTTTTATTTGTATGATTTCTTTTCTATTTTCTAAAGATTTTAAAGCATGAAGTTGTTTAGGAGACAGAGATTCATAATCTAAAGGTAGGGCTTCAATTAAAGATTCTTCAAAACTTTTTTTAGAGATTTCTTCTTTATTAGCGTTAAATACTATTTTTCCATTTTTTAATTCAATTAATACTTTTTTCTTTAAAGCTCCTAAAGATGCTTTAAATTCGTCATTTGATAACTTACTTTCTTTTTGAGCTTCTGAAAGAGGAATAATCTGTTTTTTATCTAAAAGATTTAATAATCTTCTTTCTGGTAATCCTTTTGATTTGTATAAACTTCCATTAATTCCTATCTCAACTGTTTTCTTTTTTTCAAAATTTAGTTCAACTATTTTTTTATTTTGAAGATATTCTAAAGCTCTTAGCACAGAAGTGTTATCTAAGTTTGTTTTTTCGCAAATATTGTTTATGTCTTCTTCAAGATAAGGAAGTATTTTTCTTTCATTAGGACTTAAAGATTCAATTAATCGTTTTGTATCCATTTTAATCTGAATGAAATTGCATTAAAAAAACTTCCCAATTTCACTAACCATCCAAGTAGGCATTCCAAGAACTAAACCTAGTGCTTTTAGGTCATAGATATCTCTTTTGTTTTCTTTTTTTAGAGCAATAAAATCTATTTTTAATTTTTGTTTATTACAAAGTTTTATGTTTTGTTTTATTCTCGCTAAAATATCTTTTTTCTTTTCACCTTTTGATTCTAATATTTCATCTAAATTTATTCCTATTGTAATATTTTTCTTTTTTGCTATTTTTGCAAGGACTTGATTAAATCCAGAATTTCTTTGTTTAAACTTATCTTTTCTTTGTGTTTGATTTAAGAGCAAGACATTTATTTTTTCTTTTTCTAAAATTTTTCTGTTTAATTCGTCATTGTCAGAGGAGAAGATAATTGTTTTTGTTGGGTTTTCTTTTATTTTTTTTCTTATTTTGTTGAAATCAGTATCTTGGATTAGAATTGTGTTTTTCATATTATCCTTTGATAAGAGTTCCTTTAAAATCCTTACTTTTTAATATATTGTCTAGTTGTTTTATATCTTGGCCAATTATGTATGTAGGGATTTTTTCTTTTAAGATTATTTTTGAAGCTGTTTGGTCTAAAACAAAATGTTGTCCTGGTTGGAATTTGCTTTCATTTGCTTTTTTATCAAAATCTTTCCATGAAATTTTTTTAATGAATTTAGCATTTTTGTATTTTTTAGGATTTTTATCATAAAGACCTTTTACGTTTGTCAAATTTATAAATGGAGCTTTGTATTTTCTTGCAATTTGCGCAGCAGTTGAATCAGATGTTTGATTTGGTTTATATTCTAATGCGCCGCAAAAAACAACATCTCTTTTCTTAAGATATTTCTTTAGAGTTTTTTTTGAATGTGGAATTCCTTTTTCAGGGTCTATTTTAAAGAAATAATTCATAAATCTTGCATTCATTCTTGTAGCACCTATTCCTGAGAAACTTTGAAATTTTTCCTTTAATCCAGCTTCTCTTAATGCAGAAATATATTTTCTCGCAACACTTCCTCCCCCACACGCAACTATAAACTTGTATCTTTTTGTATTTTTTAAAATAATTTTTTTGAATTCCTTGAGATATTTTATGTCTACTTTATCTGGGATTATTAAACTTCCTCCAAGACTTAATACAATCACCTTTTTCTTCATGTATATTATACTATAATTAATCTTATAAAATTATCTAAAGACAGATGTTAATGGTTAAATTAATGAAAATTCCTAAATCTGTTTTAAGAGAGATGGGTTCAGATGTTCAGGAACTAATGGATGAACTTTTTATAAATACAAAAGAACATGTCCAAAGCAAATTAAAAAATAGCGAGGATTTTTATTTTGTGATAAAATCTGCTGATCTTGCTTATAGTTCTCATGAAGTAAATTCAAACAACAGGATTACTTATGTCGAATTTAAGGAAAAATATATTCTTGCAGGAATGCTTGAAACAAGAACTGCTTTTAATTATTCGCAATTTACTTTCTTTAGAGATTTAAGTTGTTTGGAGAAAAAGGTTTAAGTTATTTGTATAGAGATTCTGTTTAATACTTTTTAACTTCCTTGACAATTCCATTTAATTTTTCTAAATCACTTATTCTTGATGCAATTCCTTTGTCTCTTTCCCTAGTCTGTCCTACTACCAGGTATATGGGGTTTTCCTCTAAATCTTGTTTTGTATAATCTCTTAACTTTGCAATAGATTCTTTATTTAAGAGGTAGTTTCCATCTGAAAGCTTTAAAATACTTAGATTTTTATTTGAAAGTTTTAAATCACCCACGTCTTCAACATTTTCAACAATCGCTTTTCCATTATTGTTTATTGTAAAGTTATCACAAGGCATGATTTTATTATTAAAATAATGTTTAAAAGAATTTATGTTGTTTAATAGATGTTTCATCTAAATAGTTGAATCACAATAGTTTTTATAAATAATTTACTTTTTTTAAAGATATGAAATATGGGACAATGATTTATTTGGTTTCTAAAGGAAAAGTCTTAATGATTAAAAAAGGTGAAAGAAAAGATGATCCTAATTCTGGATATTTTACACTTCCTGGAGGAAAGTTAGAAAAATATGAAAAAGGTTTGGATAATTCTCAAGGAAGATTAAAATCTTGTGTAAGAGAAACAATAGATGAAACAGGAATTAAACCTCTTGGTCTTGTGTTAAGAGGAGTTATTTTATTTGATAATGAAGGAAGAACTTTTTCTAATTGGCCAAATCCAGATAATTTTTATGTGTATATTTATTCAGCTACAAAATTTAGGGGAGAACCAAAAAGAAGTGATGAAGGAATTCCTTATTCTGTTCCTTTAGCCAAAGTTAAAGAAGTACCTTCAAATCCAGGAGATAAGAAAATGTATGAATGGTTAGAAGATGGAAGGGATTTTATTGGGGTTATAAAACACAAAGGAAATGATTTAGATGAAGAAGGAACTTTTGTAGATTTCTTTTAGATTATTTATTATTTGAAAGCCGTATTCTTGCTTGTGCAAAAGAACTGAGTGTCCACCCGTGGTCAGAGTTTTTAATATTCAAAATCTTTTTAGGATGATGAATTCCTGGGTCTCCGGAATAAAGACCTTTTGCAGCTTCAACACCTTCTAATTCTCCTTTGTTAGTTAGTTTATAATGGCCATCTGTAAATCCTCCTTGAAGATTTGTTCTTATGAAATCATCTTCTTTTAATAATCCTTTTTTCCAGAGATATAAGAAAGGCTCATATCCAAATAATAATGGTTCTGCTCCCCCTTCCATCCTTTCTTTTAGATAACTTTCTAAAGAATTATAATCCTTTTCTATTTCATTAAGCCAATTTTCTTCTTTTGACATAATTTTGGAAACAAATTGTTTCTTAAAAAGATATATATCCTAGTAACCTTATTTCACAGTAAATAACTTATCATCTTTTGTTTCAAAAATATCTAATCGAACACCTGCGTCAAGCCAACCATGAGCATAATTCAATGCTGCAAATGCATTTACTAAATCTCCTTTTTCTTCAAAATGTTTAGCATCTGAAAGATAATTTGAAACCATATCAATTATTTCTTTTGCATAATCTTCTTTTCCTGAAATTATTGCTTTTTCTGCTTTTTCTAAAGCTGTTGAAGTTAGCTTAAAATATTTCTCTACTTTTTCTTTGGTTATTTTGTCTTTCATGATTTTTAGATGTTTCTTTTATTTTTAAATTTAACAGAATGTTTAAATATGATAATTTATTCTTTAGATTGTAAAGGAGATGAAAAAGAATATTTTTTTGAAGAGAGTATTTATTATTTTTGTATTTGGAATTTTATTAACTGCTTCAGGAGTTTTTGCAGAGACAATAGGTTTAACATATGATATCAAAGAGATTGTAAAAGATGTTGTTTTAAAAAAAGGGATTCAAGAAGAGAACATAACAAGTGTAGAATTAGTTGATTATAATAATTTGCCTGCTGCAATAGAAATAGAAAATATAGATGATACTAATTTAGCTATTTATGAAATTGGTATTGGTGGAGATAGGCCTATTTATGTTATTACAGCTTCAAATGAATTGTTTGAAGGAGTTTCAACAGCTTCAACAACTGGAGAAGTTTTAGTTTTAGATTTTGGATATGAAGGAGAAATGAAAAACAAAGATGAATTCTTAAAGACAGCAACAGGCGTTGAAACAAGTTTAGAAAAAGGTTATGTTATGATGAGGGATGGAAGTATTACAGGTATTTCAACTAATTTAGAAATTGTTAGGGGAGAAGGAGAAATAGAAATTGTAATTTATAGAAATGGTGAAGCAGTTGAGTTTGGAAATAGCTTTGTTGGAGATTCTGAAGGTGTTAAAAAAGATTATGATGTTCAGTCAGAAGACATTGTTAAATTTGAAGCTGGCGACATTATTTCTGTATCTGTAGAAGAAAATGGAGATGTTGTTTGGAAAGATGTTATTACAATGGTTGAGATAGTAACTATATGTTAAATTTCCAAAAAATTTATAAAGACTATTTATGTAAATAAATTATGGCAGATAAAAATAAATTAGTTATAAGAATTTTGATTTTGGTGATTGTACTTCTTGCTTTAGCTGTTCTTTATGCTTTTGCAGTAAGACCTGCTGTTACAGGATATGTTGTTGATAAATATTCTCAAGGATATTATCAAGGACAATCAGATCTTTTGAGCAGTGTTTGGACTCAAATTCAACAAACTGGTTATGCGCAGATTCCATTAGGGGAAGATCAAGTTTTGGTTTTACAAGGTCAAATAGCACAAACTCAACCAGATCAACCAGCTCAACCAGTTCAATAATTTTTAATTGGTTTTAAAAAGGTTTATAAATTTCTTTTTATTTTGTAATTTATGTATAATGAGAGAGGGATGTCTGCTGTTGTAACTACTTTAATTATAATTCTTTTAGCTATTGTAGCAGTTGGTATTGTGTGGGTTGTTGTTAAAAATATAGTTGATAAAGGAAGCGATGAAATAACTTTAACAGGATTAACTCTTGATTTAGAGATAACAAAAGCTTCTGTTGAGGATGATACTTTGAGTGTTACTGTTAAAAGAAATTCTGGAGAAGGAGATTTAATTGGGATAAATTTTGTTATTAGTGATGGAGATAATTCAGTTGTTGTTACAAGAGACACTACATTAGGTGAATTAGGTGTGCAAACTTTTACATTTAGTTTAAGTACTTTAGCTGTTGGTGAAATCACAAGTATTTCAATTGCTCCAATATTTGAAACTTCATCTGGAAAAGAAACAACTGGTGAGATTAAAGATACTACTACATCTGATTCAGGAGATTTAGGAACTGGAGATCCTGATTATACTGGAACTCCTGGTGGTGGAGACGATTCTGGAGAAGACCCTGATTGTACTCCTAATTGTACTGGATTAGAATGCGGGCTTGACCCTGTTTGTGGAGAAAGTTGTGGAGATTGTGAAGGAACAGATGAATGTATTAATAATATGTGTGTTCCTGATGATTGTGTTGCAGAAGACCCTGCTGTAACTTGTGCAGGATTTAATTGTGATAATGTAACAAATAATTGTGAAGTTCCTG
>Ga0307991_1001458_pt1 | contig 16467 bp, 14 predicted proteins | sample EllFjometagen131_FD_203146 | JGI IMG/M metagenome (GOLD analysis project Ga0307991, IMG submission 203146) | Marine microbial communities from Ellis Fjord, Antarctic Ocean - #131 | ecosystem: Environmental > Aquatic > Marine > Unclassified | place: Southern Ocean | collected 2014-10-08
TTTTTAAAAAGTTTGACTAAATCTGAAATTTATTTCCAATGTACTTTTTTAGCTTTTCCCAGAGATACTTTCCCCGCTAAAAGCGAGTGCAAAAATAGAAACTAATTCCATAGAAAAAAGCTTATGCTTAATGTTTTTTGATAAAAAAATAAATGTGAATCTTTCTCTTTCCTATGCCTCTTAATTAGAGATATATAGCCATAGAAAAAATAAATATAAATCAAAGTAGTTTGAAAATAACTCAATGTTTTAGAAAAGCGGTAGGGTTTCGAATTGATTATTTTTCAAATTAATCGTTAAAAGTTTATTTATAAGCATTTGATTGTAGTGTTTGCTTATATATTTTATCGCTTCAGAAACTTGTAAAGATGCAATTGAAGTTACAATAGCAGGAAAAATATATTTTATTTTCTGCTCTTCCTGATTGTCTTCAATACCAAAGGTTGTTTTATAATTTTGTGTTTTACCAGGAATGAGCGAGGTTACTTGTCCCATTTCTTTGAAAACACTTCCATGAATTATTGGAATTCCCTTCTCAAAAAACAAAATGTCTAATATCAATCTGGACGCAAACGTATCTAAACAATCTATAACTAAATCAATATCTGGAATATCGCTATTTATGTCCAATCTTTTTGTGTGAGCAACTATTTTGATATCAGAGTTAATCTCTTTTAGCTCCTGAAGAGCCACTTTTGTCTTCAGTTGGCCAAGATGAGTTGTTTTGTATAAGATTTGTCGATTTAAATCTGGAGCATCTAATATAGCATCGTCCCAAAAATGGATAGTTCCAACACCGATTCGTGCTAGCAATTGAAGGACTGTGCTTCCCAGTCCTCCAATTCCTGCAACTGCAATTTTGGCATTTTGAATCAATTTAAACTCTTCTTTGCTGTACAAAGGAATGTGTCGATCGTATCTGCTCATTTTTTTAATCTAAAATTAAGCGTCGTCCTTTTGGAAATTTCAGACTGTATTTTATATCCAATAATTTGGTTTTCATAGATTGTAACTTCAGTTTCCATTTCAGCTCACCCGATTCTAAATTCATTATAGCTCCACTACTATTTAACATTTTAAACTCTATTTCATCTAACGTTGGTACCGGAACCTGATCGAGGAGAATTAAATCGATAGCTTGCTGCTTGTTGTTTTTAATTGTAATTGTCCAGGATTTAGTTAGCTCTTTTTTGTTGCCAATGAATTGTTTGTCAGTATAATCCTTTTGCATTTCACGTTTGATTTGAACATTTTTATCGCGCCCCAGCGAAATGGCTAAAGTATCGCCAGCGTATCGAATATCTAAAACTGATTTTCCCACATAGGTATCTTCAAAGAAGAGATTGGCTTCTCCCTCCATCAAATTATATTTTTCCCAATCGATGATATACGCTTTTAGGAAAGCGTCCTTTTCTAATTTAGGTATTGCAAAATATTGATAATGAGCATCGATTTCCATTATGCTCATAGCAACTGTTTGCGTTTTATTATCAGATTTTAAACTGTATGGTTTTTCCAATTCAAAAGCAAAGCTGGTTTGATTTTGAACTTGCATAGTAATTGGAGGAGCCGCATCGAATTTTTTATTATTCCTGCTGGAAGTACCTCTATTCTTAATTTTAGAAGCATATCCTAGGGCTTTTGATTCTCGCGAAATTCCCATCGCCGTAACAACAACTTCCTCAAGCATTAATACACTTGGGTTCATTTGAAAGTTGATATAGGGCTGATTAATAAATTTTTCCTGATCCTCAAATCCAATAAAACTACAAACTAACTGGCCTCCGCTTGCAGGTACTGATAGTGAATAGTTTCCATCCATATCAGAAGTGGTGCCAATTGTTGTTCCCTGAATCACAATCATAGCTCCCGGGAGACCTTGATTATCCTCGTCGACAACTCTTCCGCTTACAGCGCTAAATATTTTAGTATAAGATGGAGGTAAAGAATTGTAATTCAGAAAGTAAGGTTTAAGTTCAGGTGCAGTTCCACTCGTTCCCGGATTGCCTGAGGAGAAACTAATTTTTACATTTTTCCAGTCTTCTTTGGTATCCTGATGTACATTTGCTTTATAAACCAGTTCGATAGGTTCTGTTATGCTCTTTGCCCGAATATCGTAAGAAGGAAACCAACCTGCATTTTCTACTAAATAATTCAGTTCGAAATCTGCTTTTTGGACATTTTTAGATTCTATTTTAACCCAGACTTCACCAGAGGGATACTCTTTCTTAGATCTAAACGTAGAGATTTGCTTTAGCAATTTTGATGTCTCCTTATTTAATTTTTTAAGCTTTTCATTGCGCTCGATTTCTTTTAACTTAATTTCAGTGAGTTTTTTAGCGTAAAATATAGCTGCTTCTTTTAAATTACTTACCGTAACTTCTTGATTTTTACCACCAATATCTCGGTTTTCCTGAAGAAATGCCAACTCTTCACTTAAAATGCTTAAATGTGTTTTTTCGAGTTGAATAGTACTGCCTAGCTTTTCCAATTGAGATTCTAATTTGCTTAGTTCTATCGATTTCTCCTCTTTTGTCAAATAGTTTTTCTGAAAATTAACAGATAATACATACAAATCGCCATTCGTTTTTATCTGAATGCTTTTGGCATCGATAAAAGGTGAAAGACTTGTAAATTTTAAAATGGAAATACCAGAAGATATTTCTGTACTGGCATTTCGGTTAATCTGAGCGCCTTCAATAAATACGGATACTGTTTCAATGCTACTTTTAATTTCTTTTTCAATTACTTCTTGCGCTTGGATGGAAAGCGTAGTTAGAAGTAAGAACAGGATGCTGAATTTTTTCATGGATTATTTTTTTTCTTAGATAAGCAAAAGATGTGCCTAAATTTTAATGTTTAAAAATACAGAAAAGCATTGAACAATAGGGAGAAGAAAGCGTAAAAATTCGACACAAAAAAAAGCCTTTCAATCTGTCGGTTGACAGAGAAAGGCTTTCCTTGAAAAAAGTCTGTTATTATTTATTCATTTCTGCAAAATGTTTGTAGAAAGCAACAAGCGATTCAATACCATTATAAAATTGTTCTAAAGGAAAATTTTCGTTTGGCGAATGAATAGCATCCGATTCCAGACCAAAACCCATCAAAACAGATTTTATCCCTAAAATTTCTTCAAAAGAGGAAATGATTGGGATACTTCCACCGCTTCGTACAGGAACAGGACGTTTTCCATAGGTATCGATTAATGCTTTTTCAGCAGCTTTGTATGCGAGTAAATCGATTGGGCAAACATATCCTTGTCCACCATGCAAAGGTGTTACTTTCACTTTTACACTTTTAGGTGCAATACTTTCGAAATGCGCTTTAAATAATTTCGAAATTTTTACATTGTCCTGATGAGGAACCAAACGTGTACTTACTTTTGCATACGCTTTTGAAGGAAGAACCGTTTTGGCGCCTTCACCGGTATAGCCGCCCCAGATTCCGCAAATATCAAAGCTTGGACGAATTCCTGTGTTTTCAGTTGGAGAATATCCTTTTTCTCCAGCGAGCTCCGTAACATCAATTGCTTTTTTATATTCATTTACATCAAAAGGAGCTTTTCCTAAAAGCTCGCGTTCTTCTTTTGAAACTTCCATCACATCATCGTAAAAGCCAGGAATCGTAATTCGGTTATTTTCATCAGTCATTGATGCAATCATTTTAGAAAGCACATTTATTGGGTTAGCAACCGAAGCACCAAACAAGCCACTGTGTAAATCGCGGTTTGGTCCTGTAACTTCAACTTCCCAATAAGAAAGTCCACGCAAACCAGTTGTAATACTTGGAATATCGGGAGCAATCATACCTGTATCAGAGACTAAAATGATATCAGCATCCAACATCGGCTTATTATCGGCACACCACTTTGGCAAGTTAGGTGATCCCACTTCTTCTTCACCTTCAATCATAAACTTAACGTTTACTTTTAAAAGATCGTTTTTTACTAAATATTCGAAAGCTTTTGCATGCATAAAGCTTTGTCCTTTATCATCATCGGAACCACGTGCCCAGATTTTGCCATCACGAATTTCTGGTTCAAAAGGAGGACTTTTCCATACCTCTATCGGATCGACTGGCATTACATCCATATGAGCATAAACCAAAACAGTTGGTAATTTTGGATCGATAATTTTTTCAGCATAAGTAACCGGATTTCCTTCTGTTTCATATATTTGAGCGCGATCGACTCCCGCTGCTAACAGTGTTTTTTTCCAATATTCTGCAGCCTTGTACATATCGTCTTTATGCGCAGCAATTGAGCTGATTGATGGAATTCGAATAAGTCCGAAAAGTTCATCCAAAAAACGATCTTTATTTTCTTCGATGTAAGTTTTAATAGGTGTCATAAATTATTTTTTTTTGATTTATTTATTTTCTTTTTTGTTTTAAAAAGGGTTTTCTCGTGTAAACCCAAAATCAAGCCGTCTACCAATCCTATGCGCGGAACAAAAATAGTTTCTGCTTGAATGTGATTCATTATTTCGATATAAATTTTTCCGGCTGGAACAATAACATCCGCACGGTCGGGGCGAAAACCAAATTTTTCAGTTCGCTCTTCTGCAGTCAAAAGATCAAGTTCCTGATATCCATTTTTTAGATTAATCAAACTAAGAATTTTTGAATCGTTATCGCCATATAATTTAGTGTATTTGTTGATATTACCGCCGGTTCCCAGACAGTTAATCTTCCCAAAATGAGCTTTATGCTTATTGAGCCATTCTTTCATTTCACTCCAAACATGCTGATCGTATTCGTTGTTTAAGAGGCGGATGGTTCCAAGATTAAACGAACGGCTATCGATAAAATCATTTCCTTTTTCCAGACTTAATTCTGTGCTTCCTCCTCCTACATCAATCAATAAAGAAATGCCTTCAGAATTTTGAAAAGTATTATTATTTACAGATCGGATAATTTTAGCTTCCAAAGTTCCATCTATCAGATGAACTTTCATCCCAACTTCAGATTCCAGTTTGCTCAGAATAGCGTCTCTGTTTACAGCCTCGCGCATAGCGGCTGTTGCGCAAGCAATATAATCAACAGGCTTGTATACATCAATTAAAAGCTTAAAAGCCTTCATTGTGTTGATAAAATTCTTGGCTCTGGAACTGCTGATTTTGCCCGATTTAAAAACATCTTTTCCTAACTGGAGGGGGATACGAATTAAGCTTGCTTTTTCGATGCGCGTAACACCTTGTTTTTCAAAAACATTGGCAAATAATAAACGAACAGCGTTCGACCCAATGTCGATGGCAGCATAAAGCATATTTCAGTTTTTCGAAAGCCAAAATTAGTCAGAAAAAATTGATAGACCAAAATAATATGTAATTTCATATTTTCAATATTGTTGCATTCTAATGATGCTAGAGAAAGATTTAGAAACTGTTTAAAATTTTCCCGTCGGGAAAACAGATGGGTAGCAGAAAGATTTCATAAGATTTCTATCGTCCCGGCTGGGACGAAATGAAACAAATAAACTAATTTTCTACCCATATTTGATTCCTAACGGAATCTTGGAATACAGTTCAGACAGTATTTTTGTAAAATGGCACATACTGCATATTAAAAAATTTAAAGCACATGTAGATAAGAATTAGTGATAGATTTCCAATTGAATATGGATTTCAACTTACAAATGAAGAGTTTTTAAATTTGGAATCAAAAAATGCAATTCCAGCTATGAGGTCGCAATTTGCGACCTCATACAATGAAAGTGATTTTTTAGGGTTGCAAAATGTGACCTTAAAAAGTAACAGAGGTGGCAGAAGACATAAGCCGTATGTCTTTACAGAGCAAGGTGTTTCAATGCTTTCGGCAGTTTTATGCAGCGAAACCGCTATAAAAATCAGCATCCAAATTATAAATGCCTTTATAGAAATGCGGGAAAATTTTAGCGTTAAATGCTTTGTTTTTTCAAAAAATGGATAATTTTACATTAGAAATATTGAAGCTGATTAAAATTGGAATTGAATAAATAATGAATGAATATGAAAGATAATCAGCAATTTGAAAAATTTTCAAACTTTGTAATCTTCCAGACTTCGGCCGGAAAAGTAAATATTGATGTCTTTTTTCAAAACGACACCCTTTGGCTTACCCAGAAAAAATGGCAGAGCTTTTTGAAAAAGGCAGAACCACTATTACGGAGCACCTAAAAAACATTTTTAGCGAAGGAGAACTTGAAGAAAATTCAGTATGTCTGGATTTCCGACATACTACCGAAAACTCAATTCGACCCACAATTATTCAAAAAATAATGTAACTTTGTATCCAATTAGATACAATATTTATGTTTTTTATAGAAAAAACAACTGAATTTGATAAATGGTTGAGAAAGCTGAAAGACTTGAAAGCCAAGGCGATAATTTTGTTTAAAATTCAGAAAATAGAAAAAGACGAACATTTTGGAGATTGCAAGTCTGTAGGCAACGGAATTAGGGAAATGAGATTGAATTTTGCGAAAGGATATCGCTTATACTTCAAAGAAAAGGACGGAAATATAATTATTCTGCTGATTGGTGGAGACAAGTCAACTCAACAAAAAGACATTGTGAAAGCGAAAGAAATCTGGAAAAAATTAAACAAATAAAAAAATGGGAACTTCAAAATTTGACATAGCGGATTATTTGGACAGCAAAGAAATGATTGCCGAGTATCTCAATACTGTATTAAAAGAAGGAGATAACGCAGATGTAATTAATGCAATCGGACATATAGCAAAAGCAATAGGAATGACAAAAATATCGGAGGAAACTGGATTGAGCAGACCGAGTTTGTACAAAGCATTATCCAATGGTGCTAAACCTCAATTTGCGACAATAATGAAAGTCTTAAAAGCTATTGGAGGACAAATTCAAGTAAATCCAATGTCTGCCTGAAAAATAACGACATCACAAAGGCACATATGGAATAGTCCCGAAGTTTCTGGAGGAGTTTGGCTCCTCGACGATTTCATATCGGTCTTGCCGACTGAAAAAGAATATATATGAATGATAATCAGTAATTTGAAAAATTTTCAAACTTTGTAATTTTCCAGACTTCTGCAGGAAAAGTAAATATTGATGTCTTTTTTCAAAATGATACCTTATGGCTTACCCAGAAAAAAATGGCAGAGCTTTTTGAAAAAGATCGGTCTGTGGTTACAAAGCACCTAAAAAATATTTTTATTGAAAGGGAATTGGATGAAAATTCAGTATGTCGGGATTTCCGACATACTGCCGAAGATGGAAAAGAGTACAATACAAAATACTATAACCTGATAGTATAAAACGTTGAAAATCAGAAAAAAATAAGACCTTCTTATCAAAATTAGTCAGAATAAATTTAACACTTAGAAATATATTATGCCATCTTTCCATTATTCCAACATTTCATTAGCTTTTTAAAACATCGTCAAATTTTTTTATTTTTGTTCTAGACTAAAAACTAAAACATGCATATCATATTTATTATTTATCTCCTTGCTCTAACCGCAATCGTTATTTATTCCGCCCGAAAATCAAAGTCCAATTCCGACTTTGTTTTAGGTGGAAAAAAGATTTCAGGTGTGTCTTTGGCAATATCCGAACGTGCAACCGGAGAATCGTCCTGGTTGTTGCTTGGCTTAACTGGTCATGCTTTTCTCGATGGCTATAGTTCTATTTGGGTAGCTCTTGGCTGTGTGATAGGGATAATTTTTATTTGGACAGTAATGGCCGAACCTTTACGAAAGCTAACTCAGGAAACAGGTGCTTTAACAATAACAGGTCTTTTTACACGAAAGTTTCCAGGTTCGGAACGTACAATTGGATTGCTTTCCGCCTCTATTGTTGTATTTTTCTTTTTGTTTTATATCGCAGCTCAATATAGTGGAGCTGGTAAAGTTTTTCAGGAAGCCTTTGGAATTGATCCTTTATGGGGAATGATTTTAGGCTCGGCTATGGTAACTATATACACCATGCTAGGTGGATTTATTACGGTGGTGGCAACCGATGTTTTTCAAGGTATATTGATGATAATCACGCTGATAGCGCTCCCAATTGTAGCGCTGTTTTTTATGGCTTCAAATAATATTGAATTTGCAAATGCTTTCATAAAAGCAACTCCTGAATATGTAAGTTTAACAGCCGGGAAAGAAGGTTTTGCAGCTGTAATATTAATTTTGAGTGGAATGAGTTGGGCTTTTGGATATACTGGTCAACCACAACTTTTAGCGAGAATGATGGCACTTAAAAATACAAAAGATGCGAATACGGCCAAATGGGTGGCTGTTTTTTGGACTCTCCTGGCTTATGTTGGCGCTTTTGGAATCGGAATTATTGGATTTGTTTTATTAAAAAATGGAGTGCTTGGTGAAAGTGCGGCCGTTCTCGCAAACGATGCAGAACAAATATTACCAGTTATGGTCATGTTTTTATTAAGCCCAATTATAGCCGGAATTTTACTTTCAGGTGCAGTCTCCGCTATGATGTCGACAGCATCTTCGCAATTAATGGTTTGTTCATCGGCTGTTAGTGAGGATTTGTATCACGATCTTTCGAAAAAGAAACTATCTGAAAATAAAATGCTTTGGATCAATAAGTTGCTTATTGTTGCCATTGGTTTGGTGGCATTTTCTATTGCTCTTTGGCTTCCTGATACTGTTTATGGTCTTGTTTCGTATGCTTGGGCAGGCATTGGTTCTTCCTTCGGCCCTGCCGTATTATTGCTTTTATTTTGGAAGCGTTTTTCTAAGGCAGGCGTATTTGCTTCTCTAATAGGAGGAACTAGCTCGGCTATTATTTGGAAGAATTTTTTAGTGGAACCTACGGGAATATCTGAAAGATTGGGTAGTTTTGTCCTTGCATTTTTACTGGCTGTTTTATTTTCGCTTTTATTTCCGAAAAAAGAAATATCCGCATAGTTTTAGACAATGAAAAAAAGAAACTACGTACACTTACTATTGTTTTTATTGCTTGCAATACCTTTTGTTGTATTTGCTCAGGAGAAGAACACTGCCAAGAAAATTGAGATACGCAAAGCCAGAGTTGGAATATACGATAAAAGTCTGGGAGCTAACGCCCAAAGATTGATAGGTGATGTAGAAGTAGAACACGAAGGCTCTCTTTTATGGTGCGATAGTGCCTATATCTATGGCGAAAAAAACAGTATGGATGCTTTTGGACATGTCCATATTCAAATGAAAGATTCACTTCAGTTGTATGGAGATCAGCTCTATTACGATGGAAATACACGCATTGCAAAAGTGCTTAGGAATGTAAGATTGATTGACGAAAAACTCACGCTTTATACCGATAATTTAATTTACCAACGCAATGAGAAAATAGGAGAGTATTTCGTTTGGGGAAAAGTAGTCGACTCTGCCAATGTCTTAACAAGCAAAAAAGGGTTTTATTATACTGATGATAAAGAAGTTATGTTTTTGGATAGTGTAGTTCTGGTCAATAAAGAACATACTTTATATACCGATACTTTGCAATATCATACTAGCTTTAAAACAGTTAATTTTTACGGTCCAACCAGGATTACCGGAGACAGTTCCTATATGTATGCTGAATCAGGTTTTCACAATACAAACACTGATTTTACACGATTAAAAAAGAATGCTTTTTTACAAGATAAAAACCAGATTTTACAAGGTGATAGTTTGTATTACGACAAGGCACTAGGGATAGCTGAAGTCTATCAAAATGTAAAAATAATAGATACAGCACAAAATATAGTCGTTACCGGTGGCTATGCCAATTACCGAAAAAAAGAGCATTTTGCTTATGTGGTGGATAGCGCATTAGCCACTTTGATTGATAAAAATGATTCGCTTTTTATTCATGCTGACACACTAAAAATTATGCTGGATTCAGTTGATAAAATGGAACGATTAATTGGTTTTCATAAAATGAAATTCTTTCGCGAAGATTTTCAGGGTATGAGCGATTCCATGGTTTATGAAGTGAAAGATTCCAGTATTTATTTCTACTACAATCCTGTAATTTGGTACAAAGATAATCAGTTTCAGGCAGATGAAATTCAATTAGCTATGCGCGATGGAGAGCTGGATTCGGTTGTCTTTAAAAAGAATGTTTTTCTCATATCTCAAGATTCCATCGATCCTCAATATTACAATCAGATTAAAGGCAATTCCATGGTTGGTTGGTTTGTTGAAAATGATTTACGTAAGTTAAATGTTGAGGGAAATTCCGAAACTGTTTATTTTCTATGGGAAGAAGATGAAACACCAGTAGGTATGACAAGAATCAGCGCCACTGATATGCTTATATATCTGAAAGATAATCAGTTGGAAACAATAACTTATAAAAAAGAGCCAAAAGCAAAATTGTATCCACCAGATAAAATTCCGGCCGATCAGGTAAAACTGAACGGATTTTTATGGCTTATCGATAAACGACCGAAAAAGAAAGAGGATGTTTTTGTTTGGTAAGCTATTTTTAGCTGTTTGCTAATAGCCGCAAATTGCTGCTAAAAGCCAAGAGTTAATAGCTAATCGCCAATTTTAAAACAAACTCAACTTCACATACTTTTTAGGATGTAAACGAATATCTTCCAGTAAAAGGTTCAATTCGCGCGAAGATTTTTCCAAACCAATGTAGAGACTGTCGTTGTTGATCAAAAGTCCAATACTCCCTTCACCTTTATTAATTTTCTCCATTAAGGTGCTGAAATCGTAAATCGATTTGTTTACCGAATTTAGTGTACCTGCAATATCAGATTTCACTAAGGTATCGCTAATGGCGTGAAAATTTGTGATGATTCCGTTTATTTTCTCGTTGTTATTCTGGAGGTTATTTGAAATTGATTCTAGGTTTTTAAGAATATTTATTGCTTTTCCCTTCTCATCCGATACGAAATTGCTAACATCTTGTATTAAGGTGTCGGCATTTCTCATCGATGAATTTAAATGGGCGATACTTCCTTTAAGACTATTTACTTGTTCCTGACTAAGTACAGCATTTAAACTCATAAGGATCTCATCAATGCTGGTTAGAAGTACTTCCGCTTTGTTTTTAAGTGGCCCAATGTTTTCTTCTACTTGTTCGGCCAATGTTGCACCTAATTTAGATGTAAGTGTATCGCCATCCTGAGCCATTTCAGTTGCAGAGCCTAAATTTAAATTAACAGCTTTTGTGCCCATTAAATCTGTACTCAAAATTTCGGCAATGCTATTTTTCGGAATAGGAAATTCATGACTGATCACCAGACCAATAATAATATTTCCATTCATAGACGGATCGAAATACATTTGTGTAATCTGGCCAACCTGCATCCCATTTATATATACTGGGTTTGATTTTGCTAAACCGCTAACATTTTGATATACAGCATAAAAAGTACGACTTCGAGTCAATAAATCTTTGCCTTTTAAAAAGCTGTAGCCCCAAATAAGCAGGATTGCACCAACAATAAAAATGCTTCCTATTTTTGTTTCTTTAGAAATCTTCATATTCACTTTATGAATTTATTAAATGCAAAGATGCGAAATTATACTAATTGACCTTTAAGTTTATCGATAAGTAATCTTTTCGCTAAAAATGACATGTCGATTTAGTAAAGAGCTCAAGATTTAGTGTGAAATCTATATCCCAAGCATTTTTTTAGCTTCTTTTATGCTTATTCTTTCACCATTGTAAAGTGCAACAATAAAGGCATCTTTAAAACCTAATTTTCGAACACGATTTTGCAAATTAACCGCTGCCAAATAATTGGTGGTGTCACCACACGTATACCTATACAAACCCTTATAAAAATATGTTTTTATTTCAGTCAATTGGCTGTACTTCTTTTGTGTAAGTTTTTTATCGCTTGCCAAGCTCAGAAATTGCACCCTGAAAGAAATGGATGTATTTGCCTCTTTTTGAGTTTTAATGATTTTATTATTCTGAATACCAGCCTTCTGCAGCTCCAGAGCATCGTGTTTAATTTTATATGCTTTTATGGCATTGTAAATAGCATGAGCCATTTGGTTTTGCCCTTTTTCAGTACGTAGATAGGCCTCGTCGCTTGGATTACTCAAGAATCCCATTTCTATTAAAATGCCCGGCATTGTTGTTTTGTATAAAACCCAAAAACCTGCCTGGTTGACACCTCTGTCGCGCAAAGCTGTGTTGTTTTTAAATTCAGATTGAACAATAGTTGCTAAATCAATATTTTGCGAAAGATATGAGTTTTGGAAAAAATTGAAAATAATATGGTTTTCTGCCGAGCTTGGATCAAAACCTTCGTAATTGGTTTTATAATCATCTTCAAGTAAAATAGCGGCATTTTCCAGCATAGCAACTTGCAGGTTTTCCTCGCTTTTATGCATTCCCATAACGTAAGTTTCAGAACCTCTGGGCTTTGAAGAAACGTTACTGTTGCAATGAATAGAAACAAATAAATCGGCTTTGCTATTATTTGCAATTTTTGCACGTGTATTTAACGGAATAAAAACATCAGTTTTGCGTGTGAATATTAAATTTACATCTTTTAAATCGTTTTCTATCAGTCTTCCTGTTTTCAACGCTACAGATAAAACTATGTCTTTTTCATGGCTGTATTTACCTGAAGCACCAGGGTCTTTTCCACCATGCCCGGCATCAATAACTATGCGGTCGACTAGGTTTTGGCTTTGAGTATCAGCACTATAAATAAAGAGTAAAACAAGTACGGAGAGTGCCAAACCGTTAAAAAAGGGAATTCTATGTATTAATTTGATAAAGAGGGTTTTCATTTTTTTAACGCTTTCTTTTGCTTGTGTTTGTTTATTTTCCTTAGTTTTGGAATTAAAATTATTGAATAAGAAGCTTCTCCTAAATCTATATAGAACAAATTGTTAACGTTTTTATCAACAAGATATTTTAAGACTCTCGGAGTCGTTTTCTCATTAATAGCTGTCTTGTTGGGAAGCTTTTCTTGTGGAAAGCCAATAGCATCTGCTGTGAGTAATAGTAATTTACGGCGTATTATAAGAAATAGTCAGGATACTCTGATTGTTATAAATAAAACCCAATCGGATACGCTTTCTAAGGATATATTGCCTGCTTCGATAGGAAGTGATTCCGAAACTAAGCCTGGAGATACATTATTTTATGATTCTTTGCCACCTCAGAAGACGGATTTTTATCCTGAAGAGATGCTTAATGAAAGAGAATTAGAAACGGAGACACACACTCTTGACAGCCTTAATATTCAACAAATTTCCACCACACCTTATGATACTCTGCGACGGAATAAACAAGATTCTTTACAGGTAATTTTGGATGGACTGAAATTAAATTCTCTGAGCGGGGAATCAGATGTTAATAATGATACATATACACCTGACAGTTCATTTGCCTCCACCAAAGTATCTCAATTAGATAATATTGTTGAATACAATTCGAGCGATTCTTTGCGATTTGACATCAAAAATCACAAGGTTTATCTTTTTAAATCAGGTGTAATCGATTACGGAGATATCAATTTGGTTGGCGATTTTATGGATATAGATTTTAATACAAATGAACTATATTCTGAAGGTGTTGCCGATTCTACAGGTAAAGTTTTTGGTTCGCCCGTTTTTAAAGAAGGTGACCGGTCTTTTGAGTCTAATAAATTGAAATACAACTTCAAGACAAAAAAAGGAGTCATATATGGTGTAAAAACGGAAGAAGGAGAAGGCTATCTGCTTGGTGAAAAGATTAAAAAAATGGCTGATGATATTACGTATATTCAGGGAGGCCAGTATACTACTTGCGATCATCCAATTCCGCATTATTCATTTCGTTTTAAAAAATCAAAAGTCATTCCCGGAGGCATGATAATTACAGGGCCTGTTAATTTTGAAATTGAAGGAGTTCCTACACCTTTGGTTCTACCGTTTGGATTGTTCCCTGGAAAAAGTGGACAAACTTCAGGCGTTTTAATGCCTACTTATGGTTCTTCAGCTAAGCAAGGATATTATTTAATGGGTGGAGGATATTATTGGGCTATAAGTGATTATTTCGATCTGAGTTTGCGCGGAAGTATCTATACAAGAGGAAGTTGGTCGTTAAATCCAAACGTACGTTATGTAAAAAAATACCAATATTCTGGTGCTTTCGATTTTAAATATGGCATCAATATTTTAGGAACAGAAGGCTCTCCAGATTATTCGCGTACGCGCGATTTTCGTATTCAATGGTCACATAATCAGGATGCTAAAGCTAGGCCAAACAGTAAGTTTTCGGCCAATGTAAATATTGTTACCAGCTCTTTTAATCAATACGAAACGCAAAATACATTTGAGAGTAAGCTTTCAAACACTTTTCAATCCAGTATCAACTATTCTACAAACTTCAATAAAAAGTGGTTTTTAAATCTAAATTTAGGTCACCGACAAAACACCCTCAATAAAACTTTTGAATTGACATTACCCGAGCTGTCCTTATCAGGATCACAAATTTATCCTTTCAGAAAAAAAGGAAAAGTTGGGAACTTGAAATGGTACGACAATATTTCCTTAAAGTACAGCATGTCTGCCCGAAATGCGGGCTCTATGCCTGATACACTATTGTTTAAGCCAGGTATGGAAAAGTATTTCAAAAACGGTGTAAAACACAGTATTCCAATAAGTAGCACCATTAAATTGCTCAAATATTTTACATGGACTAACAGCGCAAGCTATACCGAAAGATGGTATTCTCAATCGGTTGATAAATATTATGAAGTATTGAGTGTAAACGATACAGGAAAAGTACTCACAGGCCAGATACGCAGAGATACTATTGGTGGTTTTAAAGCAGCTCGCGATTACAGTTTATCTTCCAGCCTGAATACGCGTATTTATGGTATGTATTTATTTGGTAAGAATTCTCCTGTTCAGGCAATAAGACATGTATTAACACCATCATTTTCATTTAGTTATCGGCCAGACTTTAGTGAAGATAAATATGGCTATTATAAACAATATTACGATGAAGCGCGCGAAAGTTTTGTGCAATATTCCATATTCGATGGTGCTATTTATGGCTCTCCCTCTGCCGGGAGATCAGGAAGTTTTAATATCAATCTGACTAATAATTTTGAAATGAAAATTAGGGACAGGAAAGATACTATTACGGGCTCAAAAAAAGTAGTTCTGATTGATAATCTTACTTTATCAACCAATTACAATATGTCCAAGGATAGCCTGCGCTGGGCACCTCTGATTTTAAATGCACGCACAAAACTCTTTAAAAATCTGGATATTCGCTATGCCAGCACATTCGATCCTTATATTTTAGACGCGACCGGAACACGCAATTTAAATCAGTTTGAATGGACTGTAAATCGGCGGTTATTTCGAATGAAGAATGCAAATTGGAAAGTAGGACTTAATCTGAGTTTGAAAAATGATTCTTTTAAGAAAAAAAGTAATTCTGGCGAAGGTGAAAATAGCAAGAGTTCAAAACAGGCAATTATGCCATGGAATTTAAGTGTAAATTACACTTTCCAGTATATAAGCAATCACGATTATGTTGCCTATGTCCTCGAGAAAGACCAAAAAATAGTTCAAACATTAGGTTTTAGCGGCAATATTCAATTAACGCCAAACTGGAAAATCTCCGTTCGTTCAGGATATGATTTTCAGAATAAAAAAATCTCATATACTTCCCTCGATATTTACCGCGATTTGCATTGTTGGGAAATGCGTTTTAACTGGATTCCACTGGGTAACTGGAAGAGCTGGAATTTTGGTATAAATATCAAATCTTCAATGTTTAAAGACTTAAAATTAGAGAAGAAAAAATCGCATCTCGATAATTATTAGTCTTCCTTTCCTTTTCAAAATTCTGATATTCTGTTATTTTTTGATAATTTCGTAGAATAATTAAAAAAAACTAAACCATGAGTAGAATCATTCATACCGAAAAGGCACCTAAGGCTTTAGGTCCTTACAGTCAAGCTGTTGAAGCAAACGGAACATTGTATATTTCAGGTCAGGTACCAATAAATCCAGCTATAAACAAAGTTGTTGAGGGTGGAATTACAGAACAAACCACACAAGTAATGAAAAATATTAGTGCGATTTTGGAAGAAGCTGGTTATAGTTTCTCAGACGTTGTTAAATCAACTTGCTTGCTGAGTGATATGGCCAATTTTGCAGCAATGAACGCAGTATATGGATCGTATTACACTGAAAAACATCCTGCTAGAGCTGCTTTTGCTGTTAAAGAATTGCCATTGAGTGTTCTAATTGAAATTGAAACAGTAGCTGTTAAATAAATTTAAAGAAAGCGAGTTTATTATGAAGAAAATACTAATTACACTTTTTATATTTCTCAGTCTGGCTAAAGTCGATTTATATGCTAAAGAAGGGATGTGGGTTCCTTTGTTTTTGCAGCAATTGAACGAAGCCGAAATGAAGAGAATGGGCTTGAATATTACTGCCGAAGATATTTTCAGTATTTCGCAGGCAAGTTTAAAAGATGCCATTGTTATTTTTGGTGGTGGTTGTACCGGCGAAGTTGTTTCTGATCAGGGTTTGGTTTTAAC
>Ga0307991_1001459_pt1 | contig 16464 bp, 11 predicted proteins | sample EllFjometagen131_FD_203146 | JGI IMG/M metagenome (GOLD analysis project Ga0307991, IMG submission 203146) | Marine microbial communities from Ellis Fjord, Antarctic Ocean - #131 | ecosystem: Environmental > Aquatic > Marine > Unclassified | place: Southern Ocean | collected 2014-10-08
TTAAGCTCTTTAACAACAGAATCATCTCTCGTCTTGCCAGTAATAAGCACCATAGGCGGATGCCCCCCGGAAGAATGCTTCAAAACTCTTCCTTTCTTGTTATAGACACCATACCACATCGTGAAGAATTTATTGTTATGCTCTTCCATAGGGAAACGATCATTGAGCGATGACAATACCTCGCTAGGCTCTAGGAAGTTTGTATCAGGAAGCGACCGCGAATTTATTGCATTCATCGCAGATATCGACAAAAGTGCCGCACCTACACCATGTCCACAAACATCTAAAAGATATATCGCGAGGTTTTCATCATCTATCCAATGATAACCGAAAGAATCGCCACCCAACTGTGTAGAGGGAATAAAGACCCATTCAATATCGACATCGCCAGTACATGGTGGTGGAAGCAACGACTGCACGTATCCTGCAGCTTCGGCAAGTTCTTCCATGAGGACTCTCTGGTTTTCCTCTAGCTTGAGATATGCTTCATTACGCTGTAAAATACCTATATACCCCTGCGAGTGGTATCGTATCCTGGCGATAAGCTCCACCTTGTCCGGGAGCTTTACAAGATAATCATTAGCACCAACCTCGAAAGCCTTGGCTTTAACAACAGGATCTTCCTTCGATGACAAAACTATCATTGGGACGTCTTTTGTCGATTTATTAGCGCGAAAATACCGTACCAGCGTCAGTCCATCGACATCAGGCATCACAAGATCTTGAAGTATCACTGTCGGCAAGACCTCCCGAGCCATATCTATAGCCTTTGTAGGATCACTACAAAAGTGAAAAACAATATCTTTTTCATCTTTAAGCATACGACGCACAGCCTCACCAATGATAGCCTGGTCATCGATAAGCAAAACAGTGACAGGATAATCTTCCGTCAACAAATCAGACTTTAAAGCTTCCTGGATACTAACACTCATGATATCTTACCCCTCATTATCTATTAGAAATTGTGTCAAAGCTCCGCCAATCTTATCAATGGGCAAGACATCAACAACGCCCATCTCTTCAACGGCAGCTTTGGGCATGCCATATACCACAGAGCTCTCTTCATCCTGAGCAATAGTATACCACCCCTTATCTTTCATCATTTTAAGCCCCCGAGCACCGTCATTCCCCATCCCTGTGAGCAGAACCCCTATGCATTTGCCAGGCCAATACTTCACAAGACTTTCGAAGAAAATATCGACAGACGGACAATAAACATTATCGAAATTTTCTGCAGTATACCCTATAGTAAGCTCTGGAGTCAGGATAATGTGATTGCGTGTTCCGGCAAGAAATGCCTCCCCCTGCTGAGGAACAGAACCAGTCTTTGCGACTTCAACTGGTATCTGTATCTGACTATCAAACCATTCAGCCATACCCTCGACAAATTCCATATCAACATGCTGCACAATAACAAAAGAAGCGTTAACATCCGAGGGAATACTTTGTAGCACCTTAAGCAATGCACCAGGACCTCCTGTTGATGCTCCGAGAGCTATAAGAGTAGGAATCCCTTCAACATACAACGACTTATTTATAATCTTAGGCTCGGTATCGGACTTTACAATATGAACTTTTTTAGCTTCTTTCTTTATCAGAAGTTCTATTGAAACTATCTTGTCAAGAAGGTCTTCGGCACCTGTAGACCTTCCTGATTTTCCGAGCGATGGCGTTTTCACAGCATCCAGAGCTCCACAACTCATAGCCCGAAAAACCTTAGAAACATTCCTTCCAATACTTAAGGTAACCACAAGTATAGGACAGGGAGTATTCTCCATAATTTTTTTTGTCGATTCGACACCATTCATCACAGGCATGACAAGATCCATAAGGATAAGATCAGGAACATCCATAGAGCACTTTTCTACAGCTTCGGCACCATCATAAGCTATCCATGCTATAGAATACTCGGGAACGGTTTTTATGACCCTCTTCAGGACTTCTACAGCACTTAGTAAATCATTAACAATAGCAATACGCATCATAAATATTATTTCTCCATTTCTTCCTCTGCGGTACCTATAAACTTTGTTATAGTATCTATAAATGTCTCATCCTGAAAACTACTTTTTGTAAGATAACAATCTGCCCCGACGTCTTCGCCACGCTCACGATCTTCCACTCTGTCTTTATATGAGACTATTACTACGGGGATATGTTCAAATTTAGGATTACTTTTTATCATACCTACAAGCTCTAGCCCATTCATTCGCGGCATATCAATATCGCTAACAACGAGATCATAATCGCCAACACGTACAGCATTCCATCCGTCCATGCCATCCACAGCAAATTCAACCTCATAACCGTAACTTCGCAATAAACGGATCTCAACCTCTCGAACTGTCGGGGAATCGTCCACAACAAGAATACGTTTACGCTTGATAATCTTCCCTAACTTCTTCACAACAACATGTTCCATTGTCTTCCTGGACAAAATCTTGTTTATGGAATTTATCATATCATTAACATCAATGATAAGTACTGGTGTTCCATCTTCCATAACCGCCGCAGAGCTGATATCTGACACCTTACCCAGGGAAGTACTAAGTTCCTGAATGACAAATTCATGTTCTCCAGAAAATTCATCGACAACGACAGCATACCTGTTGAGATTATCAGCAACAAGGATAGCAGAAAGATCTTCGCCCAGAAGAGGACCAGTGTCAACTTCCAGCACCTGTGTCGCTGGTATCAAAGCAACATTCTGTGTACCAAGAGTAAAATATTGTTGGTTCTCAACCTCATTGATATCTTCTTTACCAATAGTCATAGCCCTCTCAACACGTATCAAAGGGAACGCATAAGGCTCGCCTCCAATCTTAACAAGCAGCGCTCTGATAACAGAACGAGTCAGTGGCAGATGAAGACGACACTTCATGCCCTTGCCTAGCGTTGTCGTCGCACGCACCATCCCTCCGACCTCTTGGACCATGTTATATACAACATCCATGCCAACGCCACGCCCTGAGATCTCCGTGACTTCTGACGCTGTTGAAAATCCTGGAAGAAAAAGAAAGTCCAGAAGCTCTGCATCACTGAGATTCTCCGCCATATCTTCGGTGACCATATCGCGTTCTACGATTCGTTTGCGTAGCTTCTCGATATCTACCCCCCTCCCATCATCAGATATCGTTATTGTGAGCGCTCCAGCACGGTGACGGGCTTCTAGGTGTATTGTGCCATGCTCGGGCTTTCCAAGCATAGTTCGCTCTTCAGGTGGCTCTATACCGTGATCGATAGAATTGCGCAACAGATGGTTAAGAGGCGACTCGAGTTTATCAAGAATATCCCTGTCAACATCTGTAGTTTCACCTTCGATAGTAAATTTAACCTTCTTGTTAAGTCTTTTGGCAACGTCCCTTACCATGCGAGGAATGCCATGAACACCATCGGAGAACGGACGCATACGCGTAGAAATCGCTGCACGATACAATCGTTCAGAAAGGTTTACCGATCGACGAGAAAACAATTCCAGATCAGCCTGACAGTCGGCAAGCATCTGCCTACAGGCAGTCATCTTACCATAAAGGTCTTTTACACCTTCTCCTGAACCTTTGTCCAAAACAACTTCGCTTAAAGTATCTTGAACAGAATCTATGCCCTTAGCCACCTGGAATTGGGCATTTTTTAGCTTCATCAACGAATTTGAGAAAGGCTGCAACCAGCGAGATTCTACCATAGCCTCTCCGGCAAGCCCCATAAGTTTGTCAACATGCTCCACCGTTACACGCAATATGTGGTCTACAGCCCTGTCAACACCCTTTCCACCCTTCTGCTTTAGCAACACATGTGCTACAGATTTAGCTTTCGACAGCTGCGCTGTGATTTTGCCTTTTTTGCCACCTTCAGCAGTAACTACACGCTTCTCTAGTCCGTCAACACTTTTCCCTTTAGAAAGCATTGCAGATATTTCTGCTATAATCTTCCTTATACCTTCATTATGTATCTTCATCCAGGAGACTATCTTATCTAGAGGCACCATCGACATGCTCGACAGCATGTCGACACCCTTGAACATGGCATCTATAAACGAAGCGTCGAAAGAAACCCTACCTTCTTGGGCCATAGCAAAGCATCGTTCTATAATATCAGCGACCTCTGCAACGATATTGAGATGTACAGCACGCGCTGCCCCCTTAAGGGCATGAGAGGCTCGCATCATTATATCGAATTGTTCAGCGTTTATAAGATCATTCTCCAGAACCATAAGAGCATCATTAAGAACGGCCACCTGTGTCTCAGCCTCAGACTTGAACAGATCGAATATCGAAGCATCGATATCTATTCCCTCCTCACAAACCTCTGGAACAACTGTTTCTATTTTCTCGACATCAGGCTTCGCCTTCTGGTTCGCCCCCGACGCTATCGCAGAGATCTCTAGGACGATGCCTACGATCTCAGTATCGTATTCTTCAAGCCATGATCCGAGATCTCCTTCAATATTTTCGACGATCTTCCCCAACATATCAATACCCTTAAAAAGAGTGTCAAAATCCTCGGGTTTAAAGCTTAACTTTCCCTCTCTTGCAGCCTCGAAACAGTCTTCGATAACATGAGAAATATTGACAATCTGATCGAGTTGTATGACACGCGCCGCCCCTTTAAGCGAATGTGCTGCGCGCATCATAGGCTCAAACTGTTCGACATCGCCGGCATTCTCTTCCAGAGCAAGAAGCCCCTTGTTTAGAACTTCAAGCTGTGTTTCAGCCTCAGCCTTAAAAAGCTCTATCATCGAAGCGTCAGCTTCCTCAGAAAATGGTTTCACCTCAGACTTCGGCACAAGATTTTCAGATAAGAGCTCGGCATTTATATTTTCTTCCGGTTTTCTTTCCTCAGACATCATATCAAGGCTTTTTTCTATATCTATACTATTATTCGATACAACATCGTAAAATTTTGAGCTCTTACCTTGCGTAAATTTCTCTAGGATTTTCATTACACCAGTCAACACATCGCGATGCTTCCGATCGAATGTAATATCACCATCTTTAAACGCTATAAGATAATTCTCCAATGCCTGTACAAATCTCATAACGATCTCAACACCAATAATCTTGGCGGCGCCAGTCAAGGAATGCACCCCATGAGACAAGGTTTCTATATAAGCCTTAAAGTCATCGCCATCTGCAGATATAGCATCCTGCAAAACACCTACCACCTCTCCCATATCAACAAGAAAAAGTTCCAGCATAGGATTATCACCGCTACTCTTGTCAACCATCTGCTACATCGAACTCCCTTTTTAGTGCACAAAACAACAGTTCCTCATCAAGACAGGCGACATTAACACCTTTCCAATCAAAGATACCTTTTGTATACGATTTATCCGTTTTGGATATGCTCACCGGCGCCTTTTTAATATCGTCAGGATCAAGAAGATAAACGCCAAAAACCTCATCTGCAATAGATACAAAACGCCTTCCTTTCCACTCCACAACGAACATCCTACTATAAACACCCACATCCTTGGATTCTTCAAGATCAGATTTTTCAATTCCTATGATATCACCCAAAGAAACACACAGCTGCACCTTGCCACGCACATTGACTACACCCTTAAAGATCTTACCTGTGCGATGAGGAACAATATGAATGACCCTATTATCAACTATCTCACCAACGATCTTTGCCGGCAATGCAAGCCATTCATCACTAACCCTGAATATCACCACTGAAGAAAACCCTACAATTTCCCTAGCCGCTTTAGGCTTGGCGAGAACCTCTGCCCATTCGTCAAGATAGCCATCAGGTGGCTTCTGATCAAGAAGCTCTTTCCTCTCATATACTCCGTCTTCAATGTTTTCAATATCATCCATCATGCTTTTCTTTTTTCCTATATGCAAAGGTACCGCGCTTATTCAGCGATTCAAAATGCGACGACACAACCCTTCCTACTTCAGAATGCCCTATAACAAGTATTCCATCCTGTTTCAAAGACTTGTAAAGTATATGTATCAACTTTTTTCTGCTAACACTATTGAAATATATTAAGATATTTCTACAAAAAACCATATCATAGTGAACGAAAAGTTTGGCAATGTTTTCATCTAGGATATTGCCTTGATAAAAGCTCACCTTCTCAATAACATCCTGAGAAAGTTTATAAACATCGCCATCTTTTCTAAAATAGCGACCACGAAACCCCAGCTCATTGCTGCGGAAAGAATACTTTCCATATATCCCTTCTTTTGCCGTTGCCAAGGCTTTTTTGCTGATGTCTATAGCATCAACGACGAAACCTTCAGGCGGCACCCCTGAATCCAGTAATGCCATAACCATAGAATACGGCTCTTCCCCTGTAGAACAGGCTACGCTTAGCACTCGGAATGGTATATTACTACTCGCAGTTTTCTCCAGAGCCCGGTCTTGTAACAATACGAAAGGCTTCTCATCGCGAAAAAACCAGGTCTCCAAAACAACAACCTTTTCGATAAGTTCCTGAATACCTTCGGGATGATCTTCTAGCCACAAAAGATATTCACATCTTCCGTAAATCCCCTTGTCGTCCATTATTCTTTTAAGAATAATATCAAAGGCCTCGATATTCACTATTGACGGATCAATCCCAGACACCTTTATAATAAACGACACAATATCTTTCACAAAATTATCCTTCATCAAAAAACAGAACTCTTTTCAAGAAATCAGGCAACAGCTTATTGATATCTATCTTCTGTATTATATCCTTATTGTGAGCACCGACTTCTCCTAGATACTGAGAATCCTCGACAGATATTGAAGCCTCTGTGAATGAAACATCCGCTTCATCTATTGTCGTGGTAACACTCTCAGCCATAAGTCCCAGGTACACTTTTTTATCTTTATCAACAATAAAATCAATAATAACAATCCTGGTGCTTAAACTTTCCTTACTACCTCTACCGATCATCAACTGACACAAATCTATAACAGGAACAAAATCTCCACGATAATTGAATAATCCAGAAACATAATCAGGAGTGTTCGGTATATCACGCAATTTCATCATTGGTACGACTTCTTCTACCAAGCTGATATCTATGGCATAGCTCCCTTCACCAACAGCAAATAGTAACAATAACATCTAACCTCTCACGTTAATTCAATTTAAATAATGACACCTCTTTTCCTAGATCGGCGACAGACTTGTTTAGGTGATCAACAACATTATCAACCTTAGAAAGAGAACCTACAGCGTCATTAGAAATATCGATGAATGTCAACATAAATTCATTGATCTGCTGAGCGCCTTTGGACTGAAAACACATTCCATCGCTAACCTCGTCGAAGCTTGGTTTTAATTCCTCAACCTTTTGGATTATCGTAGAAAACTGTTTCCCTAGCTTTTCAATTTCTTCCAGCCCCCCTCTCACCTCTCCGGCGAACTTATTCATGCCGGAAACCGACGATGTTATAGCAGCCTGCACCTCTTTGATCATATATTCTATATCCTGAGCAGCGATGGTCGTCTGATCAGCAAGCCTTCTAATCTCTGTAGCTACGACAGCAAATCCCAGGCCATATTCTCCGGCTTTTTCAGCCTCAATAGCAGCATTGAGAGAAAGGAGGTTCGTTCTATTTGATACGTTTGATATTGTAACGACAACGTTGCTAATATTACTCGCCTTACACTCTAGCACCGATAACTTATCAGAAACCCGCACAGTACCTTTCTTGAGATTATTCATCACATCTTCTACTGCACTGAGATTTTCCTTGCCCTCTCCGGCAAGGTTTGCCGCGTCTGCTGTCAAGGAAGCCACATCAGTCATCGTATTCGCAAGCTGTTTCGAAGTCGCAGAAATCTGACTGGCACTTGCCACAATCTCTCCAGTGTATTTCCCAAAAGCTTTTATTGACCCACGCTGAACTTTAGCAGCCTCAGAAAGCTTTACAGCGGTATCCGTCAACACCGTCCCTGAATTTTTCATCCTGCCAAGCAATGAATTAAGCTTTCCAGACATGAAACCTAATGAGTTTAACAGCTCACCTAGTTCGTCTTCAGTTGTTACCACAGCTTTCACGGTAAGATCGCCTTCGGCTACTTTCTTCACAATATCTACGGCGGTTTTTATCGGTCTTGTTATTGTCTTCGCCAGCCAAAGCAACATCATACATATAATTACAATTCCTGCTCCGGCGAAGAATACACCTTTCATCATAGTTTTTTGGATGGGCGCTATAATCTCCTGCTGACTAACACGCATAACCATCTGCCACTGTAGCAACGGCATATTTTTCAATACATAAAAATAGTTCCCTTCGACAACATCGCCTTTTATCAACCTTACATCCTTCCATTTACTTTTACGGCTTTCGAGAAAAGTTTTAAGTGTTCCTGCTTTATATATTTCTCTGATGTTTTTGCCATGAGAAAAACCCTCTTCGCTAGAAAAAATGAGGTTATCAATCTTGCTAAGAAGCAAATATTCCATCGTATCATATACCTGAGTACCATGAGAAAGATTCTCGGCAATACCGATGAAATACTTAATGCCAATAGCCCCCAAAAATTCACCATCCCTAACAATAGGAACCATTTGGTCGATTATAAGGTCTTCACCGCTAAGCTTTCGCGGCTCTCCTATTACTGTCCTATCGAAAAGCCCGCTAGAGATATCCTCTTGCATCTCTTTATACATCCTCGACACTTCATCATCAATCTCAGAAATAAAAGGCACTCTATTCGTAAAGATAGCTTCGTCAGGATTTACAAACCCTCTGAACCACGAACGGAATGTACTTGTATTGTCGCTAGAATATCCAACCTTTTTATTCTCACTGGTATTCTTATCCTCATGTATGACAAAAACTTCGATAAACTGAGAATTTCCGCTCAATAAGTTCTCGGCAATAGCAGTAAACTTTTTGTTCTCATAGTCGATATCATTAACTTCATGTACCAACGCTAAAGTTTTCAGCTTATCTGAAACGGTATTCACAGAACTTTCAATGCTCTGTGTATAATATTCCGCATCAAGATGAAGATTCCTCTCATACACACCAATAAGCGTCGCGTAGGTATTAACTCCTATAAAACCTATTATAAACGCAATGCATACAATCGTCGTTATTCCTGTAAGAAAAAGGATCTTTGTCGTAATACTATAATTAAGTACGTTTTTAGAAATCCTCATCATAAGCCCCTCCTCCGAGCAAAACGCTTCCATATTTAACTCAAAGTAATATATAAAAGGGACTTTGCCCGCAATAAAATATATGTTTATGATGCCAATAAAACCATTAATCGCCGAAGACCTCGTCTCCGATCCACGAGTATTACATGCAAAAAAGCTGCTCATAGAAGCGCTTACCGATCACAAAAAACTATTAACAACAGTGCATCCGCCAGATTCGTCGCGACGTAAAGAATACAAAAAAGCTATAGAACAACTATCACAATACCGCGGAGCACCTTTATGGCACCCATATATCGGTAGCGGGATCGGAAACGGCGCACTCGTAGAACTCAGTGATGGTAGCATCAAATACGACATGATCTGCGGCATGGGGGCATATTCATGGGGGCACAGCAACGAAGAGCTTGCCGACGTCGCCATTGATGCGGCAATTAGCAATACCGTCATGCAGGGAAACCTTCAGCAAAATAACGATGTTTTAGAGTTGTCAAAACTACTCACTGATGCATCAGGACTCGATCACTGTTTCTTGACGACATCCGGAGCCATGGCATGTGAAAACGCGTTAAAGATAGCATTCCAAAAAAAATTTCCGGCGCATAGGGTACTGGCCTTCGATAAGTGCTTTATGGGAAGGACCCTCGCTCTCTCACATATCACATCGCGCCCAGAATACCGTGAAGGCCTCCCCACGGCAATCGCCGTCGACCATATCCCATTCTTTGATTATCACAACCCAGAGAAAAGCATCATATCATCTTTGGAAGCATTAGAATACTTACTCTCAAAGAATCGTGGACAATATGCTGCCATGAGCTTCGAACTCATTCAGGGGGAAGGCGGTGTATACCCAGGCTCTAGAGATTTTTTCATATCTTTGATGGACGTTCTGAAAAAAAACAATATAGCCATAATCATCGACGAGGTCCAAACATTCGGTAGGACACCACAGCTTTTCGCTTATCAGCACTTCGGTCTCGAAAAGTATGTGGATATCGTCACAATAGGGAAGTTTTCTCATGCCTGCGCTACCCTGTTCACCAAAGAATATGCACCGCGGCCGGGTCTTGTCAGCCAAACATTACTCTCGAGCACCGCAGCAATACGCTCCGCCATTGTTATAATAAAAACGATGCTAAACGACGAATACTTCGGCGATGGTGGCAAGATAGTAGAAATCCACAACCGTTTCACCTCACAACTTCAAAAACTCAGCGAAAAATATCCTTTATCGGGACCTTTTGGCTGCGGAGGAATGATAGCCTTCACACCTTTTGGTGGCGAAAGAAAACGCGTCTTAAAACTGGTACACACACTTTTCGAAGAAGGTGTTATAACCTTTATAGCGGGAAGAGAACCGACAAGGGTTCGTCTCCTCCCACCAATAGGATCTATAACCTACGAGGATATAGACAATGTCATCGAAATCATCGAGACCCAAATTATTCGATATTGTTAAAACTATAATTTACTATTATTCGGCATTTTGATATACTTTCAACACTCGAATCTCATAATAGGTACACAATAATGTTTAACGCAAAAAATATACGAAATATCGCCATCATTGCCCATATTGATCATGGCAAAACAACGCTCCTTGACAGCCTTCTGAAGCAATCCGAGATTTTCCATAATCATGCCAAAATCCCAGAAAGAGTTATGGACAGCTATGACCAGGAAAGGGAACGAGGCATAACAATTTTCTCTAAGCATACTTCAATATTCTATGGCGATTACAAAATAAACATCATCGACACCCCTGGACATGCTGATTTTTCAGGAGAGGTCGAACGCGTCCTAGGGATGGTGAACTCTGTACTTCTTCTTGTCGATGCCAGGGAAGGACCTATGCCGCAGACACGCTTCGTTTTAATGAAATCCCTTAGAATGGGTCTCAAGCCTATCGTTATTCTCAATAAAATCGACCGGCCACATGCTGACCCCGACAGAGCGTTAAATCTTACCTTTGATCTCTTCTCAGAGCTCGGCGCCACTGACGAGCAGCTCGATTTCAGATATTGCTATGCCTCAGGACTTGATGGCTTCGCCATGATACATCCTGAAGACCCTAAAGAAAACATGAAACCTCTCTTTGAGCTTATTCTAGAAGCCGTTCCGGAACCTCAAGGGGATATGGAAGACCCCTTCCTAATGCAAGCCGCGACTGTAGGATACGATGACTATATCGGTCGCCAAGCTAGTGGACGCATCCTTGCTGGATCGGTAACAAAAGGAATGACCATCAATCGCATCAACAAAGATGGCGAACAAAAAACTTTCCGTGTCCAGCGCGTAGAAGGTCACCACGGGCTCCACAAGGTAGAGATGGAAGAAGCGGGCGTTGGAGATATTGTCGTAATTTCAGGGATAGATGATGTCACAATCGGCGACACAATATGTGCTTTAGACAACACAGTGACATTAACACCCATTGCTGTTGAAGAGCCTACTATGTCCATCGACATCATGGTAAATTCAGGACCTTTCTCCGGCAAAGAGGGGAAAAATCTCACCATGAACAAAATCCGCGAACGCCTTATGAAAGAAAAGCGGTCCAATGTCACACTGCAAATAGAAACTCCTGAAGGCGCCATAGACAAGGTCACCGTCTCGGGCCGCGGAGAGCTACACCTCGCAGTCCTCATCGAAGCTATGCGTCGTGAGAACTTTGAGTTCGTCGTCTCTAAACCACAGGTCATCATAAAAATAATTGATGGCATGAAATGCGAACCAATAGAAAGCGCTCACGTCGAAGTTCCTGATGAGTTTGCTGGAACAATCATTAAAGAACTAGGATACCGCAAAGGAGAGATGCAATCGTTAGATACTGATGATCATGGCATCACCCGAATGATTTTCCTTATACCAACACGCGGACTCATGGGATACCGGAATGAACTGCTTACGGCAACCAAAGGACTGGGGATCATGACTTCCCACTTCGATAATTTTTCTCCATGGAAGGGAGATATTCCTGGAAGGCAAAGAGGCGTAATGATCTCAATATGTTCTGGTAGCGCCAATTCATACGCATGTGCTCAACTGCAAGCGCGTTCTACACTATTTGTTAATCCTGGTGATCCAGTTTACGATGGAATGATCGTTGGGGAAAATAGTCGTAATAAGGATCTTGCCGTCAATATAACAAGAGGCAAGCAGCTTACCAATGTCCGTGCATCTGGCAAGGACGATGCGATAATGCTGATACCTCCACGGATTATCACTCTCGAAGACGCTATCGACTTCATAGAAGATGATGAGCTCGTAGAGATCACACCAAAAAGCATCCGTCTAAGAAAATACTATCTCAATGAAAACGAACGTAAAAGATTTTCTCGTAAAAAAATATAAGCATCACAAGCTTAATCTTTACATTAAGATATCGTTCCTTCTTAAGATTCTTTTAAGAAGGAACGGTGTCATTAATGTTGTCGCAAAAGCAACAAAAACAAGCATCGACAAATGGCTATTGGTTAAAATCCCCAACTCTACTCCGGTAGCAGCAAATACCAGCTCCACAGCACCGCGACCATTCATACCAACCCCCATCGCTAAAGCTTCGCCCGTACTAAAACGAGAAAATTTACTACCAAGAAATACTCCAAGAAATTTACCTATGAAAGCAGCCACAACAACTAGGCAGACAAGCACTGGATGTTCAAAAATAATATCAAATGACACCTTGAAAGAAACGCTCATAATAAAAATCGGACCAAGGAAACCATTCGTAATTATCATCAACCTATCATTCATTTCATGAAATGCATCGCTACTCATAATTTCTTCTCTAACGAATAAACCTGCCAAATACGCCCCTAGAATAAACGGCAAGTAGATGGCCTCTGCCAAAACAGCAAAAAACAAACCGACAATAAGAGCAAATGTAAAACCAAGCCAACTTCTATCGGCAAACATTTTACCAACCCTAGGGAAAATCACATAACCGATAAACAAAGTCACCGCAAAAAATGTCATAACTTCAACAGATGTAAAAATGCCATCCCATAAGTTTATCGTTCCAAGACGACATGTCTTTATTACAACCGCTAAAAGGATAAAAGACACAATATTGTCAACAATTGCCGCTCCCACCATGGAATGTCCAATCTTCGACTTCAATATGCCAAATTCGTCCAATATTCGCGTTTTGGTTACCAAAGAAGTCCCCGATATTGCCATACCTATGAAAAGAGCTTGCAAGAAATTTCCTTCTATCTGGTAAACAGCAAAAAAACCAAGAGCAAAAGGGAAAATCGTCCCCATAACCCCTATGAGCAATGAACTAGCTAATATTTTCTTCATGGGCTTAGGGTCTGTTTGTAGCCCCGCATAAAACATCAGAAAAAACATGCCAAGCTGTGCAAGAGTCTGAATCCCTGGAGTAAACTTTATCCAGTTAAGGACTGCAGGTCCAATAATTATTCCAGCAATAAGCTGGCCTATAACAAGCGGTATTTTTAACTTCTCCAAAAAAATCCCAACACTCCAAATCACAACCATAACAAGAAGAAGATTGAAAAAATTGCTATCTAAAATATGAAGCAAATTGCTAAACATCATGTTTGACCAGTAAAAATTTACTTATGATAAAAATATTGAGCGATGACAAAAACTTATGGAATCGCCCTTTGAATTAAGTTAGATGCAATATATATAACGAGGTCCCCATATGTCAATAGAACGTTTCGACAGCAACCCTACGCAATACAATCCAGCATTTTCCTTCCAATCTGCCGAAGAAACTCAGAAGGCCAATAACATCCCTGAGCAGATTGCAACGCATATGCGCGAATCCGTCGATCAGGCAGTAAAAAACTTCTTCGATCAGCTCGCGCCAGTTGTCATGGAATCTCATCGTTGGGAAGATTTGATTGCGCAGGTCATGAAACACGACATGATGCCACTACTCCTAGAAACCACCAAGCTTATCCAGGGAATCATTGGCGAGTTCGATTTTTCTCCAGACCGGAGAATCGAGGAGCTACATGCACAGCAGCTGACAAATTTCTGCCTAGAGTTTCCTCTCTCTCTGATAGCTATGCTAAAAAACCCTGTCCTTCTTAACGAATGTGAGAAGGTACGCAGAGATGATTTGCTCATATCGATACATGAGGGTCTTTGTATGCGTTGGGGGCAATATCTTCCTTTGAGATTGCACCGCGATGCCGATACATATCGCTTTAAAAATTTTAATGCGCTCGAAAGATTTTGGTTAAAATACGCCCCCAATGACAAAGATAAGAAGCTCCAGAAAGATATCAATAACCAAAAAGAATTCTTCCGCGCCCTGAAAGGTCGTATCGACGCTGCATGGAAAGATCTGTGCCGACAGAAGTCTATAATACTAACAGATTTATCATATTATAATTCCTCCAAAGAACGTTTCCTCACATACCTGTTAGAAAAATGCTGGCTGGAGACCGACGGAGACCTCTCAACAGCCAATTTCGCCGACATCGCACTCCTCGTCGAGAATCGCAGCCTTATCAAGAAGGCAAATCTGGGAAAAATTCACGCTCTCAACGACAAGCAATTGGTAATACTTGCCAAAACATTCACGCAACTTGAAGACCTTCGATTTTGCGAAGCTAATGCTTCCAAAGATAACTTTGAGCTCACCTCCAAAGGCATCGAAGCTTTGACATCGCTCAGCAATCTTACGACATTAAAACTATACCAGGTGGGACTCAAAACCCAGAAACAACTTATCCGCACTTTGCCAAAATTGCCAAAACTCCGCGATCTGCGGCTTGAACAGTTCACGCTGGACAGCGATGCCGTGAAGCATATATGTTCACTGGCATTACAGTCTCTGGCATTAGTCGGCGGAAATATCGACAAAGAAGCTTTTCACAAACACGCAATACCTTCTGACAACGGAATCGGAGGTCTATCAGCATTAGAATCCTTAGAGCTTCGCAATAACATCGGAGAAAGCCATGCGGCCATATCTCCGGAAGATGCTATAAAACTGCTACAACACAACCCATCCATCCAAGAATTATGTCTTATATCCTCTGATGTTTCTGATAAGCACCTATACAAAATCGCAGAGACAACAAAAAACTTGAGGTTCCTAGATCTCAGTGAATGCGACAATATCGGCGCCGGAGCCGTGGAATTGGTGAAAAGCAATCCAAAACTAGAGGCGCTAGTCCTCCGCAATGACCAAAGTATAGCAATACATATACCATATATGGCAAAAGCTACCAGGAACCTTATAATCATGGACATCCGATATCTCGGAGAAGCCCCCACAACTTTCGCCAGCTATAACAATAAACTCGTTGCAGCGACATTATACCACACAAACCTCGACGATGCGACGCTTACGCGTTTCGCTAGAAAGGCTACCGGTCTGCAATCTGCGACGATAACAGTAGCTCCGAATGTAACAGACAAAGGACTTGCCTCCTTCGGAAGCATATGCACAAAACTACAATTTGCCGGATTTGTCGCAAACGGTCATTTTTCCTGGAAATATATTACAACATTTGCAGAAAACACTAAAAATCTCATTGCTATAAGCCTAGAAACATTCAGAGAACAGATTGGCACTGATATTATAAAAAAAATCTTAGAATTCTCACCGAATATACAATGGCTGAACATCTACCCTGAAGACGAATCTGTAGAACAATTGCTAACAAAGCATTTCGAAAAACGAGCCATAAGACTTACCAGCTACCCTCATGACAAATGGGTTAATATCACAATAATGCAATCTGATTCTTAAGAATACCTGATCTTTGGCTCTATATAAAGATGCTTGCGAAAAAAACGTTGATCTGTTACCACAAAAATGTAAAATTCTTAACAAAGGTAATATTATGTTTTTGCCAATTAACAATAACAAGATTCTTACGGACTATAGTTCAGAGATCAAAAATCTTAAATCTTCCACTGCTTTTTTAGCTGGTCGTAAGGTTTCAATAGGTGGTAAGCCTGTATCGTTGAACAGCATTATAAAAAAAACGAAGCAATTATTCAAAGATCTTAATAAGAAAACCGCCATTGGGCAGATAAATTATAGTAAAGAAGATAAAGATAACATATTAGCCATCATCGAAAAGGTAATAGCGCTTAATAATAAAGAAATAAAACCTAACTCTATAAAGACATTTTTTGATAAGATTTTCAAACACTTCACTAAATTTTCCTGCACGCATTTCAAAGCAAAGATTGAAGCATCTGAGCCTCCTGTCGAAATTGTTAGTGATTAAATAGGGACAGGCACTTTATAATCCGCCCTAACCAGCTATGTTTTAGAACTATAAAGTAGGGACAGGCACTTAATATAACGTTGGACTTTTTTTAAAAAGGGACCATGACTATCCGT
>Ga0307991_1001460_pt1 | contig 16454 bp, 21 predicted proteins | sample EllFjometagen131_FD_203146 | JGI IMG/M metagenome (GOLD analysis project Ga0307991, IMG submission 203146) | Marine microbial communities from Ellis Fjord, Antarctic Ocean - #131 | ecosystem: Environmental > Aquatic > Marine > Unclassified | place: Southern Ocean | collected 2014-10-08
AAGGACCTCTTAATAAAAAGGGGCGGGCGATTAGGCCAGCCCCTTGTGGTTGTTACATCAGAAAACCGATTATTCTTTAGGCTTTGCAACCTTCTTTTTAACGGTCTTTTTTGCTCGACTATTTGATGCGGATACAGTCTTCTTAGACTTGTCGTTTTCCTTCTCAGCGAGATCTCGAGCTTTGGTAATCTCACTGACAGCAAGGGCAACAGTTTCGTCAGTACGGGCTCTCTCCTCGGCACGATATAATTTCATGGCGTGGTGATAGCACATATTTAACGTCTTGTCTACAATCTCATCTTGGCATCTTGGATCTCCGGCACATTGGGTTATCACTGGTGATCTCATCTTTACAAAACCCTGAACCTCTATATGTCCACCATCACGAAACTTGTTAACGATGGCATCTACTTGAGGTACATTGTCCGGTACTTCAATCCATTTACCGGGTTTTCCATCATTACCAAAAGGTTCTACCCACAGGTTCACACCTGGACCCTTGATTTTAATTCTACCCGGATTTGCTTTTGTGGCTCTGATTTTCATTTCAATTCCTCCTATGCGAATTGAACTTTAACGGAGTTCATACGTTCTGGAGCGGTAATCAATGGTTTGATTGCGCCTTCCATACCGAGAGCTTCGTAATCTGGTTTGTCATATACGTGTTCCATGATCTCTGAAGAGACGAACTTGGAGCGCTCGAAACCTGGTTTGTAATACAAACTACCAGAAGGTTTGTTTGTGGTTACATACATGGTTCCGGTTGCCAGGGTGTTCAGTGTCTTCCAGTTGATATTGTACCCAAACATGGACAAGATCTTACCAGAAGAGAAAATACTCTGGTGTTCGCCAGTCGGGATAACATCTGCAACATTACCTGAAGCAATAGCTACAGGAGTCCAATCCCAGATACCAGACAGATCCTGTGGGCTCAAGTAGATGGTACGTACTTCAAGACCAAGGAGAGATACATGCTCAAGCAGCTGTTTCATTACTGATACAGTGATTGCACCGTCACCGGATGAATTGATGACATTGGTCAAAGGCATGTTGCCTGAATTGACACGGCTATGGAGTGCATAGGTGCCAGCTGGGAAGGTTGTGAAGATGGTAAGCCATAGAGTCCAGACATCAAGATCGATCTCGTTCCTATAGGCAAAGTCAACGTCACGGTTCACTTCATTGACAGCATTGAGATCGCCATCAATCAAACTTCTGCGTGGATACTCTACAGTATCGGTGCTGAGTTTATAGACATCGTGCATCTCGAGGGAATCTCTGAATAACCAGATATTTCTCGGGGCGTTTGCGTGATGATCAATCGTGCGAACGGAATACTCACTGTTACGAGTAGACTTAAGCATGATACGACCATCGTCTGGAAGAGATTTTAGTTCAAAGATCTCTGCAGAGCTCAGTTCGGGGAGCACGGAAATGTTAAAGTTTTCTTTTCTGATAGCAGCATAATCTGCTTCATTGCCGTCAGCATAGCATTTCTGAATATAAGCCCTACGTTCCTCGTCGGTTTTACCCGCTTGGGAAGCTTTCAGCTTTTCTACGCTACTGCCAATCATTGCAGCATTGCTAGGCAGTAAAAGTGGATTCATTAATTTAATCATAAGTTACCTCCTTACTCGCCTTCAATGGTTCCGCCGGTGAGCAATTGGATCTTGTACAATCCAGTTGTGTCCTCGGCATCAGTTGCTAAAAGTTTACCACATACAACATCACCAGAAGCTGATTTATCCCACAGCCCCGATGCTAACTTAAGCAAGCCATCACTAATTGTTGCGCCGGAAATGCCAGCCGCTACCACATCTGTCAGAATTATGCCATTTGAGAAGCCAATGACAGGAACATAGCTACCGGTAACAGCTTCAAAAGCATCGACACCAGGAATGTGTTCGCGCTCGAAGTCAGAAGGACCGTCAGACGTAATGGATTTCTGCAAGAAACCCATTGGGGTGCCGGTGGCAGCTACAAGTGTATTTCCTGTAGCAGTCTCAAGTTGTACAGCAGTTCCGGACGCAAGGACAACATTACAAACGTGCTGGCCTTCGCTATAGGAGTTTACTCCCTGATAGATTACAAACATTATCTACCTCCTTATTACCGTTAGCCCAAACCGGCTTTGGGTTCATTATCATCGTCATCGCCAGGGCCACTATTTCCGGATTTCAGTGACGCACCATTTTTTACCATGGTGGCAATAGCGCTGGAGTAAGCACCGAATTCAGGTGAATCGACGCCGTTAAATCCCTTGAGGGACTCTTCAACATCTTCACCAACGGTTACTCCGTGTTTCTCTTCAAGTGCAGCGACCATCTCAGCAACAGCCTTAGAAGCTGTAGTGATCCAGTCATCCACCTTTTCATCTTCAAGAGAAGCAATTTCTTTGAGGCGTGCTGGGTTCATGACGATTCCAGCTGCTTCAGCCTTCTCGACACGACCGGCAATTTTGGTAGCCAAGTCATCACGCTCTTTAATTTTTGCATCAGCAATTTCTGTCGCCTTGGCCTCTACATCATCAGGACTTACCCAGTCCTTGAGCTCGCCAAGTTTTTCAGCGATCAGTGTTTCAATCGCTTTAAGATTAGGCATTTCGCCTTCTTTCGAAGATGCGACAGCAGCGTTCACGGCTTCAGAGATCTGGGTTGGAAAGTTCTCTAAGAACTCTTTCATTTTAATCATACCAATATCTCCTATGATTTCATTTGCTATTAAAGTGAAACGACTATTCTTAGTCACTCCACCAATATCTTGCGGTTTTACTGTCCAATCTAACCATACGGCAGTATCGTATCCTGGCCAGCTAAAAAATTCTACATCACGAAGCTCTGAGACTTCGGCCCCATCTATCAAAAGTCTAGTCGATTCGACTGGACCATCACTTACAATAATTACACGAGGGGCATCAGCACCAATTAATGATCTTGGCATCTTACTGGCAACCATAGTGTGTACGGTTGCATTCTTATCTGCGGGATCCTCTGTCATTGCGGCACCCCAGAAATTTACATTTGCACCATCGCCATCCTCGCCAGTACCACCAGCGAGAAAACCAAATCTCTGACCATCATAAAGAGAGCTACCAGACTGAAAAGCATCCACAAGGGACTCGTCAGCATCTGCAAGAGGAATATACGTATTGTCTGCGAGCATAAAACCAGAGTCGTCTGGCTTATATAGAACCTCCATAGAGGTCGCCCATTCGCTTCCACCAGAAGACAGGTCAACAATAATATCTAAGGCCTTATCAACTCGCTTATACATCACACCGGCAACAAGAATGCTTGTAACACCATCTACTACCTCAACCGAAGAATCAATCATATGTCCAATAATTTCATTGCCGTTAAATAATGGCATACCATTACCTTCGAGTTTATGATCAACATCGATAGGATTGTCTTTGATTGTTGCGTGCGAACGCTCGAGGGTTTTTGCGGAGAATGTAACACCATTGCCATTTATGTTTGGCCATGAATGTACTAGGGTAAATGTAAAATATGCTTTAGTATCATCTGGCTCATATTCATTTGAGCCGATCATAAATTTTTTGTCCTGAAAATTAAGCTTATACTTTTCAGATACTATCTGTTTTCCAGATTTCAGGTCGAACAATTTCATTGGCAAATTTCCTTCGTCGATGATAATTATAACTGAATATCATCGATCGGTCAAGTGCCAGCTAAGAATTTAGTCTGGAAAGCATCGATGGAATTGGAATCGCCTGCCTGTTAGAAACCTTTCTGGATACGATATCGTTGTATACATCTAAGTAAATGTGACCACTTTTTTTCATGCTAAAGTTTTTATTTACATATTCTTTTGCGGCTGCACCCATCTCATCTCTAAGCACTTTTGATTTAACAAGCTTCTTAAGGTGTTGATAGAACTCTTCCTCTGTACTCGCAATAAAACCACCACCGCTTTCAATAATAGATTTTGTGTATGGTTCAGACCTTGATGCAACCATGGGAATCCCGTATGCAGAAGATTCTAAGAATTTTAGATTTGATTTATATTTATTAAAGTCAGCTGGAGTAAGCGGGGCGATAGCAATATCAAAGCTGGCATAAACTACACCGTACTTATCAATATCTTCAGGATAGAGAGCTCTTTTTCTCTTCTTCTTTAAGTGTGCAAACAAAGAATGAATCGCCTTCGCGTGAGCGTTACGCTTATCATGTATAGTCGTTGCAACAGGATCTTTTTTACTGACATCAGTTGTAACTACGTGTGTAGGAACGGCACCATAATGAATGTGCACAGCTGGCATTTCCTTAGCCAAACGCATTAAAGTTTTTGATATCATCTTGATGTCAGGGAGGTGACTTGAACCACCAAAGTATCCAATAACTACTTTGTCACCATTGTCAACCTTTTCCGCATTCCACATCTTGAGATCGTAGTCTATCAGGTTTGGGGTTATATATACATGATCATTATATTGACGCATATACTCAGCCAGCGCCTCGGTTGTGACGGTAACCGCATCTGAAGCCGTACCCATCTCTTCGGTTCGCTCAACCCATCTATTCATAATCGCTATCTCTTTGGCGTTATGGCTTTCATGCAAAATAGGACTATCGTCTAGTTCGTAGACAACATGTTTCTTATATTTATGGGCGAGATTTACAATACCGGACCAGTTATTAAACCTGGTTACAACAACAACGTCGGCAAGGTCCTTAATTATTTCTTTGATTTTCTTCAGGTCTTCTTTTGAGCTCATGTCGGTTTCGACAACAAAGCCTCGATGACCATTCGCGTTTAAGTATTCACAGGGGTTTATGTTACGATAGTGGATGCACCCAGGGGCACCGAGTGCAAAGTGTACAACATTCATAAAGCGGGCTCCGTTCTATTTTATGGTCGTGGTGGATCTGTTTCTAATGTAGATTGTGGTCCATCAGTTCCGGGACTTCCGGGCTCTCCGGGTGTACCTGAATCTGAATCAACACCACGTTCTTCAGCAACAATACCCTGAGACTTTTCAAATACAGGAGTATAGTCATCTATATTTTCACGCGTTTTTCTCTTACGCATTACTTCAAAATCATCGTCATAACCCATCTGCTCACCAATACTTATAGCAGAGGCAACTCCATTACTGAGAGCGAATTCCTGCTCCTTAAGGATCTGAGCTGCCTCCTTAAGCGCGTTGGGATCAAAAGCGATAGAGATACCTTCATCGCTAGAAATAATTGATTTATACAGCATTTCCCAGAACTCAGCAACAACCTTTCTCCAGCGTTCAATACGTGCGATCAACTGCTTTGTAAAGATATATCCACCAGAATATGAACCACCTTCACCAGATGTGAGAATCCTTGAGAAGCCAAAGTTTCTCTCTATAACTTTATCGACATTATCAAATTTAGTTACTGGTGCATATTTCGCAGGTTCTGGACCATGGTATTCATGGGTGATCTCTGGGGTAGTGACCTCTACCATTGCCTTCGATTCGTCACCTGTATATTTTTTCAATAGGGCATTAAGCTCCGTTTGAGTGGCGGCCTGTACAATTGTCTTGAAGGGAGTGCTCTTCGCCTTGGCTTTGTCAACAATAACCTGGTGTAAAAGATTTTTAATATGGAAATCTACAGAGAATTCACCGTCCCATTTTAACTTACGTAATTTTATATGCGGGAAAGCACGAGACATTTCTGGATCCACAAGAGCATCGCGAACACCCTTCCGGTTCATAATATAAACGAATTCTCCGTCTGACTCTTTAAATTCTACGAACCCACGCCTTACGCCTGCACCACCCTGCGCAGCAAGTACCCACTTCGGATCAATACCCTTTAGATTTTTCTTTCGAACAGCATCTAGAATATATTCAGGGAGTTCATACAAAACCTGCTTTTGGGGAACACCATTGATAACGCCACCATTTCTAATGACTGTGAGTCTTTCCGGTTCTAGGATTTTTATATACAGAACTGTATTACCAACACGCTTGACCAATGGAACTATATTTGAATATCTAAATGCACTCTCGAACATCTGCGCTGAAAGTCCGAGCATATCATAATTTTTCTTAAATCTTTTTATTTTATTTATTCTGGTTTGTGTTCCACCGAGACGGACATTAATGCCCTTGATACTTAAGTCGGAACTCATTAATACAAGATCACCAACCAGGTCATCCTCGGAAGCATATTTATCAGCGGTTTTAAACTTCTCTTTTTGACTAGAGGGAATTGCTGAGGACATAAACTTTGAAGCATTCTCATCAAAAGATTTTGAAAGCGATGCAAATGCCGTTTCGTACAACTTGACACTTTCTTGGGCATCCATGCCGTTTTTGCGCATAAACCTCTTGAGGTCTCTTACACCAACGCCAAGTTCACCAGCTGCATACGTGACCTTCTTAAACTGTCCGAGTGCTTGCCAGACATTACCAACGGTCAACTCTACTGATTTACTATACTTCATAGGTAAGCCTCCGAATGCTATTCGCTAGACACAATAATAGCACACTCACACAAATCGGTCAAGTTCCACGGGTCAACGTTATGATGCCAGCGAGGACGTTTGCGTTGATACCAACAACCCTATCTTCCTCACTCATAAGAAATAAAATATCGTCATCACGTATAGATATTCCACCAGAGCTCATATTAACTAATGCCTGAGCCCCACCAGTAAGATTACCACGAACACGCTTAAATGTTGCTCCCGGTCCATTCGGTTCAACATATTGATAAGCACCTATCGCGTGTTTAATCGAATGCAGTATCGTAGTCCTGAGAAAGCCATCAAGATCTTTTTTCACAGCCGTATCGTGATAGTTAATCATCTCAGAAATAAACTTCAACAGCCCGCCTGGGTATGCATATTTATCCGTATACTTTGACATGTACGGTGCATGCAGAAAGCCAGGCATTCTTTCTCCATGGGCACCTTTTGAGTATTCGATACTCAGAGTTCTACCATTTGTGGCATCACGTTTAATCAGCGAAAGATTTTCCAGGAGTGTCGCTATTGCCGTACCGTCTTTACTGTCTTTCATATTGTATAACAGTCGCTTAATGTAGTCAAGCGTATTTATTGATACGTGGCAATAATCACACATATCAGGATTCTCTGTTTTTATTACACCGCATATTTTACATGTCTGTTCCATTTTCAACCTCTTGCTATAGCTATTGAATCAGTCTGATTAACCAGTTTCTTGACCTCCAGGAAAACATTAGCCATAAATAATCCATAAATATCACAGTAGGCTAAATCCTTCTTTCGGGGAGATACGAACTGAAACAACCCGTTAGCTGTTTTTTTACGAGCCCCAGTACGGGGATCAATGGCATATCTTATTGCATTTATCTGATCAATAGATTTCTTCACGGCAATAAGTGCCTCAATTTCTTCACTGGTTAACTTGCCACTATTCCCCAGGTCTGCAAGTTCAAAATTACTTCTAGTCATCGGAACCTCAACCAACCCCTTCTCAAACATGGATGAAACCGTCTCGTGGATCTTATTCAAAAGAGCATCATCTCCACGCCATGTCGCCTTATCGCTTTCGGATCGAACGTATACGGCACGGATAAACTCATTTGCTCTGGATATAAAATGAAGGATTCTAACAACACCGGCATCGTCAAGTTCATAGTCATGAGGCACTATAGGTGCATAACTGTGCACCTCTCCAAACTCATCTATCAGCCTTGGTTTTGCAAGTGAATCAGCGAGATCTCCACCACCACCGCCAGGATCAAGACAGACCATTATTGGTTGGAAAATATTTACAAGTCTGTGAATATCCATTGCCATCGGGTCCTTACGAACATCCTCTGCTATATATACGTGAGCGAGCCTGTGGGGTACGTCAACCGATCCATTCCCAATTCTAATAACAGAGGCTGCTGCATCATCTCCATGACCAGTGCCTTTTGCTTTCCCCTTAGAACGCATGCGTTCGGTGCCTTTAGCTGAATCAATTGCAATAATGTATTCATAGCCTTCTTCGCGTACTGGGATTGGATAGTAGTCGCGCATTGACCTAGTTATACTTGCTGGATCGTATGGCTTGTTCTTGTAGCCTTCGATCCACTTACCGCCATATACTCTTTGGTAATCTTCATCAAGCATAGAATCCTTGGCCATCTTGACAATTGCAGAATCATATATAATTCCATCAAATCTTGGATCGATGTCTTCAACACTACAATTGAAATCATTATATGATGGATGACCATCTGCAATCATGTCAGAGAAGAATTTCCTAAAAATAAAACATTCATCAGACGGTCTTTTTGCAGATCCGTCATATATAATTTTGTTTGAATACACTTCATCGCCACGCATATATAATTCAAAAAATCTAACCAAGTCATCTTCTGTACGAATCTGCTTAAATCCTATATCCTTATATCCAATAGCATCATCATACGAGAATCCAAAGACTTCAAAAAAATTGTTCTTAAATCTAAAAATGGCCTCCGCTACAGAAAGTCTTTCGTGAACACCAATATGTGAACGCGGTTTCCGATCTTTAACCAACCCAAACGCAAGGCTATATCTCTTATCATTCAACTCTCCCAACGGACGTTGTAAATGTGTCTCAGATAAAATTCTGAGTGTCTGGGTGTTTTTATACATTCCATTTGTCCTGGTTGCTATGGGTGTGATTGTCTCACTAATAATGTCTGGCTTATTCCAGCTGGTCCACTCAGAAAAGTGTATAAAGTTAACACGCCACGACTGTAAAGACTTTCCCTCCTTACCCATATCTGGAGTCATTGTCTTAATTGACGACAATGTTTTTGGGAGGCCTTTAAATTTGTGCGCACATCTAAATTCTGCAATAGCACCGTACTCCTGTTTACGGACACGGCCTTCCATGTCAGCCCTTCTAACGGTATAGTAATCTTTTAAATGTCCATCACCATTGATCCAATTTTTTATGTGTTCATCAAACAACTCGCTACCAATCTTCTTATCCATACCCAATAAGATTCCAGTGCGAGCAGGAATCAATGGAAGTTTAGCGGTATCCTCAAGCATAAGATTGTGGGACTTGCCAGTAGAGCGACCAGAATCATCCATGAAAAATGTACTTCTCCATTGGCGCTCAAGCCGCTCTATCTGTAGCGGATCAAAACCAGATCTTGGTATGCCGATCATGTAATCAATGCATAACATTGGATCATGCATGAGAGCATAGATCTCAATTGGTTTTAGGGTTGCTGGCATACTATCTTAAAATATTGTTTTGATTCTATCTAGAATCCTAATGGATCATCGTCTTGGTAACCCGGACCACCCGGACCTCCCTGTGGTGGTTGGTATGGTGGCTGTCCGCCCTGTGGGGGTGGCTGGTATGGTTGTTGATATGGTGGCTGTCCACCTTGCTGGGTACCTTGCTGACCACTCTGGTTTTGATCTGGCTTCCAGTCATTAATTTTCATATAGTGGGTAGGCTTCCCTTGAACTGGATCTCTTTTCTTGCCAACATTGACATTCACCCAACCCTGTTGATTCATGTTGTTTTGAAGTTTGTTAATGTCATCCTGACAAAACGCAAATTTTAACATTGGCCCGTGTTGGGTTTGAACTACTTTGCCACTACCGAGATAGACTTTATCACTCATTTTGCTCTCCTAATACATTCCTGTTTTTTTGGATTCACCATTGCCCTCATTGGGCCTATCTGCATCTGGTGGACCACATTCTTTTAACATCTTAAACAGTTTGTCAATTCTGATCATTGACCTGTTCATCGACTCTTCTGAATCCTTATCCGTGGAATATTCCTGGACAAGGAAAAGTGTTTGCGTGTGCTTTAACCCCAGCTGTTCAAATATCAATTGGTTAATAACAAATGACACATCTGGACGAGAATCGATATCATATCCCATATCATAATACTTCTTGAGTTCAGCGAGGAAGTAGTTCATGTCGTCTGGGGATAGCCGTTGAAGGGTATCCATCATAAACACAGGAGCCTGCAATGCTATACGCCTCTCTACATCAGACAAGTCTTCTCTCGCAACGCCATCGGTCTCAGCCAATAGTTGGTGCAGAAACTCACGCTCAATACGCAGCTTCCTGAAACTTATTTCCTTGTCGCTTAAATCCCTGGTCCAAGTCTTGATGTGTTTAGCAACTTCCTCGTCCATCCTCTCAGTTGCAAGGGCAGTCGCTTCGTGCATCGTATATCTTGGCAAATATTTGAGATTCTTATTTTTACGATCAATGGATGCGGCTCTTTTTTGAGCTTGAATATCCTTCTTTTTCTCGCGATCTTCTATTTCTTTATTCTTAACTTGGATACAATTCCCGATAGCCCCCTCGGGGAATTTATACATACCCTTGGCCATTTTCTTCGTATTGCCAAAATCACCGTCATGCATATACTTTCTGACAGTGGCCTCGTGCCATCCAGTACGGGCAACTACGTCTGCTACTGTATAAGTTTCGTATTTAACTGCCATGGCTGAATATACCTTGTTGGTTTATATCGGTCAAGTCAACTAGACTTTTCCGACAAGAGCTCCTGACTCATCCTTAAAAATATCAACAAACCTTTTTGAGACCAGAGTTAGTTCGGTTGCTATGTCTCCATGGCATGGGGTGAGGTAGTAATAACCAGAATCGATAGGGCTTACAGATGACTCACCTATCTCCGGGATTATATTAAGTTCACGCTTCAAATCTGAAACTGTTGCACCATCTGCAATGTCAAGCAAATACTCTTGGTTCTTAGAGTTAATATGCGGGGCCATCTCCGTAAGTTTTGTTACCCCAATTTCTGACAACCTTTTATCTGGTACGTCAAGTTCAATTCTATATTTTTGATGGAGTCTAGCCAGCTGGAATACCCAGGCTCGAGAATATTTTTCAGAATGTATATAATCCTCAAACGTATCGTGTCCATATATAAAATACCATTTACGAGTCTTAATGATGTGAAATCTTTCAGCAAGCTCAAGAAATATATCCTGGGTAGCCTTGTAAAGAGCCTTTACTTCCTGCTGGACCTTATACGCCTTATCAACCTCTTCGCGATGATCAATTAGTTCACCATCAACTTCTATTACTTTTAGTTCAGCCATTCTTGCTCCTATATAGCTCTTCTGCCTGAGCTACCATTGTTCGTGCACTTAAGACCCAGTCATCTGTATCGATAGGCTCAAATCCAAATCTTATGCGTAACAATTTACACACTTCTTCGTGAAAGTCAAGTCTATACTTCTTTTCTACAAAAGAATTTCCTTTGGCGTGACATAGCATGTGATGCTTATGGGTAAGTGGTATTCTCCAGTAATCACCACCCCTGGCACCCCTGGTATGTATGTGATGTCCATCGGTTCTGAATATTACACCATTTTTAGATTCGCGTCTATCAAACCGACCATTCGTTAATGATGGCAGTCCGGCAATAAAATCAACATAGTTTTCATCTACAACACCAGGCTTAGGTTTTTGCGCGGCTTTTAAACCACTCAGATTCATTGCGCTCCCTCCACTTTAAATATTTAATAGGCTTTTGCATCCAGATCTTTCCACCGACATGCGGGAATCTATTCATTCCAGACCCTGATGAAATCCAATCAACAGACACGGGGACATTTAGGGATCTAGCCATATCAACAACACCCAGAATCCAATCAACCTTAACCGTGGCTATCCTACGCGAGTAATGCGATGCAACAACGACCCAGTCTATAACCGATAGATCAACATCCACAACCGGACCAAGGATTGGTTTGCACTCGACAAATTTAGTGTGTGGCCATGCATTTAGATCGTATGCCCTCCAAGCGTATTCTTGAGTCTCAATATTTACACCCAGCATTAAATTGTCGCACTGTTCAGCCAGTTCTTCCGGGAGAACATTTTCAAGAAAGTATTTCATCCGGTGCGTATATTTCGTTGTTGTCTGGAACAGATGTCTCTTATTATCTGCAATCATCTGGAATATTGTAATCAGGTCTTTATCTGAAATCTTTGTCTGGAACATATCTGCATGAGGTGACAATCTATACCAGGTCGGACGCTTACGTTTTTTAGGGATCCACAAAGACCGTTCGTTAAATCGTACGTTTTCAAACCCGCCAGGATGAAACCTCTTCTGATTATTTTCTGCGAGCCATCTCCAGACGCACACATCACACCCTGAAGAGACTGATTCACATCCACGAGTAGCATGTACACCCCAGGGACGATCAAAGCCCTTAACGCTGTTTGGGGGGCTTAATATTACATCCCTGCGTTGCAAATATCTTCTCCTGTAAGATCAAAAACTACCAAAGACAATAGATGAAGTGCATCGGCCTGGTTGTCATCAATTATTTTTTGATATGGAAACTTAGACTCTGCAGCATCTATCATGTCTTGCTTCGAGGCTTTCCCATGTCCGGTTGCAAACTTCTTTATCGTGCCGGTGTGCTTATCTGTAAATTCAACATCAAATTCAGCGCAAAGCTTTTTCATTATGGCAATCATCCCGACGATTACCCATGTTGGCGGACCTCCACGAAGATGGGCCTGTTCATATCCAACAACATCATAACCACCGCTAAGCATCATGTCACGCAACCATATATCAAACATTAAAAATCTAAGTCCAGGAGAATCTCCAGCCTTTACAGCGAACGATTCAGTCCCCGACAGTATGAGTTCACCATTATAATCTGCCCATCCAAGTTGGGTTGCTAGGTCAAGTGCTAAAATTTTCATACTATATCCTTTATTTCATATTGTATTATCGATTCAAATCTAACAAACTCTCCAACGAAATTCATTCTGAAATCTCCAATCTTTCCATTCCTGTTTTTAGCTATAATTATTTCGGCAACTCCCTTAGAACTTGTTCCATCAGGTAACACATCTATACCAGCCGTTTCAGGTCTATGAATAAATATTGAAATGTCAATATCTTGTTCTATAGCACCAGAATCCCTAAGATCTTTAAGTACTGGCCTACGCCCGTGGGCATCTTTTGTCAGCTGTGAAAGAAGTATAATTGGTATCTTGGCTTTCTTGCAAAGCTGTTTTAATTTTCTGGTGATTTTACCAAGCTCAAGATTTCTATTTTCTTTTCCGTCACCATCCATTAACTGAAGGTAATCTATTATGAGAAGTTTTATCTTCTTTGAACTTATGAGATGGTGAGCTTTGGCTATTATTTGATTCGCCGTGGCGTCGGTATTGTCATCTACATATATTGGAAGATCATCGATAACCTGAGATGCCTTCATCAGTCTATCCAACTGAAACTTCATCATCTCGCCAGAATTCAATAGCTCAGCCGGTACATTTGCCTCTGAAAATAGATTTCTTAGATAGATCTGTTTTGCAGACATTTCAAGGCTTATAATGCCTACTGGGTTACCATTTGAAGCAACATGTTTACCTATCTGCAGGGCTTTCGCAGTTTTTCCCACGCTTGGACGTGCAGCAATTACAATCAGATCAGGCTCTTTTAAGCCACCAAGCATATGGTCCAATTCAGGTATGCCGGTACTCATTCCGGGGAAAGAACCAGGGTTGTCAAATCTATCAGTAACAACAGATCGCGCATCTTCACCCGCAGCACTCAACTCTGAATATTCAGAAGACTTTTCATTTAAAAGAGTACTGGAAAGATTGTTGACTTTATCTAGGATCATAGCAGGAGAAGCAGCACCGTCGTAAGCCGTGCCAGTTATATCAGAAGATTCTATAATAGCAGTTCTGAGTAGATGCTTATCGCTTACAATTTTACAGTAGTGCTTAATATTTGCCGTTGACGGAATACCTTCAGTTAACTCGGTAACAAAAAGTGCACCGCCTACAGTCACAAGCTCGTTATCCCTCGATAACATTTCAACTACGGATATTTGATCAACCGGATCACCGGAATCATTAACGCTGCATATGGCTGAGAATACTTTTTGATGTGCAGGCTTGTAAAAACTATCTGAAGTTAATGACGCGAGCCCAACAGACAACGCTGCGTTATCTAGCAGCATAGACCCGAGAACGCTTTGCTCCGCCTCCTCGTTATGTGGTGGAATCCTTAGTCCGTGTTCAGTCATGCGATTTTATGCCATAATTCGTCAGACCCAAATTCATAATATTCACTTACCGGAAATAGATTATTCTTCCTACAATCAAACACAGCATCCTCGTAAGACACTCCATCACTCTCGGCATCTTCAACCCAATCAAGATAAAAATCGTTACGCATAAACCTCACCATATCTCGGGCGCTTACATCGCCACGACCATCAATATAGTTCGAAATGGCACGTTCGAGCAAGTCAATCTTTTTTTGAGACTTAAAATTACTCTTGAAAAACTTCTTCGCATCTGACTTGCCGATCTTTCTGCCATTGCGGGATGGGTACATTTTCCACAGGCGATCAAAGACGTCGTCAGCGACCACTACAGCACCCTGGCTCTTCGTAGACAACATCTTATCCCAGTTAGCATCAAACATCGCGCTAAGGGCATCGTGAGTCTCCTGAATGGCAATATTCACAGAATCCTCTATAATCCTATGTTCGCCAGGAATATCAACCCCGGTAAAAAGGGCAACATATTGCATAAGTTTTGAGGTCAGTACGGAATCGTTTAAAAACTTGTCCTCGTTAAACACCCCAGCCTTTACAGCTGCAGACACAGCCCCCCCGAGTTCTTCGTCTGTTACGATGTCAGAAATCGAATCATGGAGTTTATCAAGATCTATTACAGGGATACCCTGGCGAGCATCAAATATAACCTTTAGAACACCGAGTGAATTTACTCCGGCTATTTCCAGGTACTCGTCAATCGTCTTTTTTGGAATTAAGTCTAACATTCTGCAACCCGTACCTTTCTATGGCATCATCAACAGCAGCTTTGTTTAGCTCGTATTTATCGAAACACAGATTGTATACGAATTTCTTCTCGAGGTTTTCGAGCCAATACCTTAGATTTTTGCCAAGCTCAGTCCGCCTGGGTTCGACCTCTATTAATGTGGAGGACTTATTCAACTGCAAGACCCCACTTGTATACATTTTTCCCAGTTATGGGACAGGGTGAGCGCTCTTTAAATTTCAGGACATTAGACTTCACTAACTCATTTACGCGGCCAGTGACGTTATTTAAATCAAGTCCAGTTGCCGTGGCTATCTGCCTGTTTGAGGCTTTACCAACATTATTTAGGTAGTGGCAAATGATCTTTTTACATTTCGGGATCGCTGGTTGGATCTCGAGGTATGACTGTCTACTTGTTATTGCTATCATTATAACTCCTTCTCTACTTTATTACTTCTTCCAGAAGCCCTTCGCTTTACCTTTATCCCCTCGATGTCTTCCTCGGACAGGCTGGGATATATGGCGTAGATCTCTCTCCTGGATGGAAACTTCTTCACGATCAATAGACGGAAGGCCTCAGTTGCTCTACCCATCTCGCTTACTCACCCATTCAAAATATTCCCTAAGTATTCTGGGCATATCCTCAAGATATAAAGTGTTCTTATAATTCCAGGCAGAATACGTTTGCTCGTATCCCTGGCTTCTTATCCATTCGTAGATTTCATGGTTGGTAGGTTGCTTTGTCTCACTCATCTTTAAATATCCTTTTTATTTTATCAAGATCTTTATCTGACATAATCCACTTCGATCCATCATGTGCCCCATACTTAATAGCACAGGCAGTCGAGCAGAATAGACCGAGCGTTATAAAATTAAAGCAGTCTGGATTTGCACATTTGTATTGAAGTTTTGAATTCTCGTTTTCCATGGCTATAATCTAATAACTAGACAGTCCAGCGCAAGAACTTTCTTTTATTTTAATTTTTTGCTTGCATATCTATGTGCGGTAATTAATTTATGGGCGAATGGAGAATTAAATGAATAACAAAATGAAAGTCGAAGTGATTGACAACGTATTAACAATTTCAATAGGCATCAAAGAACTCGCCAATGCTTTCTTGTTGAGTCCCTGGAATTGGGATGCTGAAAAAGACAAGGAGTTATTTAGTGTTGCCGACAACCAGGAGTTTGCAGATGAAGTGGTTAGGGAACTCTTGTGGGAAGAAGATGACGGTACAACCCTTGTGCATTTAATGTTTGATACGGCAATGGAGCGAGCAGTAGAAAATGGCAGTGAGGGGATTTCACCATGAGTAACGAGCTAAAAGTCGAAGTGATTGATAATGTACTAACCATTTCAATAGGTATGGATACGTTAGCGTGTGCTTTTGAGCATAGTGAATATAATTGGGATGATGAAAAAGAGGCTCCAAGAAACCAAATTACCCACCCTGAAAAGTTCATTGAAGATGTTAAGTATGAATTGCTTGAGGAAGACCACGATGGGACAACCCTTGTTCACTTGATGTTTGATAAAGCGATGGAGAATGCGGTTGAGCAAGGTACTGAAGGGATTGATTGTGAGTAATGAGCTGAAAGCGTGTCTAACATTAGAAAGATTAAAAGAACTTCTTAGCTATGACCGAGAAACC
>Ga0307991_1001461_pt1 | contig 16453 bp, 13 predicted proteins | sample EllFjometagen131_FD_203146 | JGI IMG/M metagenome (GOLD analysis project Ga0307991, IMG submission 203146) | Marine microbial communities from Ellis Fjord, Antarctic Ocean - #131 | ecosystem: Environmental > Aquatic > Marine > Unclassified | place: Southern Ocean | collected 2014-10-08
CCCTGGTGCCCAATCGCCTGGTGAAAAGATCCATAGAACTGGGGCTGGTGGATGAACTTAAGGGATATGTAAATATAAAGCCGGAGGTCACCGTGGCCAAAAGTTCGCGTCTGGACCTGCTGCTTACCGGTAAAAATGGTGAAACCTGTTTTGTGGAGATCAAAAACTGCACCCTGGTTCAAGACGGTGTGGCATCGTTTCCTGATGCCGTGACCACTCGGGGGAAAAAGCATCTGGTGGAACTTCAAAAACTGGCATCCCAGGGACATCGATGTGCCATGTTTTTTCTTGTGCAGCGAATGGACGCCGCTGTTTTTAGACCCGCCGACACCATAGATCCTGCATACGGCGAAGAGCTTCGCAGGGCCGCTCAAAACGGAGTTGAGCTGCTGGCCTATGATGTGCTTATTACCCTGGAAGAAATCACATTGCGGAAAAAGGTACCCATTGTACTGGATTGAATCCGATCCGGCGTCTTTTTCTACATTGTCCCCATATATTTCAGCAACGATAAAAAAAGAATACAATGCCTGTGTTTTATCTACACCGCCATCGGTATTTAGAAAAGCACAGACCGTGTCAAAAAAACTATTCGGCAAATGACTGCCGGCCCTAGCCCTCATCACTTTCATTTTTTATCGTGCCCGTTAGGGCATATTCTCTTCTTGACGTTTTTAGATGGTTACTTTACGGTATTTTTGTAAAATTGTGTTAAGTTTTTTTCTACGAAACCCAGCGTTTGTCAATATACGAAAGATCGTGTCCAATATGTCGATAACCTAAAAAAGGGATCTGTATGTCGGCAATACAGCTGCAGCCGCTCTAAATAATCTGCAAATCGTTTTACGGCTTGTTCAAAACGGCAAGCTCAGGGTTGGGGCAAAAATCGAACACCTGATTTAAAGCCCGATATAACCCCATTGGAGGTAAAAAAATGCCGACAAAAGACAACTGTTGCCGCTGCCCCTGGGTGGACCTGAGCAAGCCGGCCTATATCGCTTACCACGACAAAGAATGGGGGGTGCCGGTACACGACGACCGGTTGCTGTTCGAGTTTCTAACCCTGGAATCGGCCCAGGCGGGGCTCAGTTGGTATACGGTACTGCGCAAACGGGAAAATTACAGAACCGCCTTTGATGATTTTGACCCGCAAAAGGTGGCCCTGTATGATAACCGCCGCATCGAAGCGCTTCTGGCCGATGCCGGTATTATCCGCAACCGCCGTAAGATCCTCGCCGCCGTCGGCAATGCCGGCAGGTTTATCGAGATCCAGGCGCAGTTCGGCAGTTTCGATGCCTATATGTGGCGGTTTGTCAACGGCCGGCCCGTTGTCAATGAACCCAAGACCATGGCGGATTATCCCGCCTTCAGTCCGGCATCCGAAGCCATGAGCAAAGACCTGCGGCAGCGCGGTTTTAAATTTGTCGGCCCCACGATCTGTTATGCCCATATGCAGGCCGTGGGTATGGTCAATGACCATGCCATCGACTGTTTTCGACGGCGGGAAATTATTGAGGGATATTCGGCACAGGGCTAAAAATCGGATTTTTGCCGTGTTGGGGGGCCGGGGTTTTAAAAGGGGTGTTTCCGAATGCGGCATGCAGCACTGGAAACAGGTCCGGGGCAGTGCCATTGGACACTGCCCCGGGGCTTATGCTGGTAATTTACATATTTTTCCGCCGGGTCACATAGTCTGACAGGGCCGCTTCCACATCACGGTCGATTTCAGGCTTTTCATAGGTTGCCAGGCGCTTACTCATTATATCCGTTGCAAGCTCATCGATTCTACGGCTTCCCTTTGCCTTCCAGGCATCGTAAGTGAACCGATTGTTCAGATTCGGGTTAAAAAAGGCCGTCCGGCAAAGTTCAAACGTTTTTGGATGAGAGAGATACTGGCCGCCGATGCCCACTTCTTTTATCACCTCAAGATCGATGGATGCATCCGTGATATCAATGGGTTCCATCAAATGCCGCACCATCCCGCAAATCTCTTCGTCAATGATGAACTTTTCAAAGCTCATGGAGATATAAGATCCCATAATACCGGCGGAATGCAGGATGAAATGGATGCCGTTTCGAACCGACGTGAGCAGAGAGAAGGTGGATTCAGAACCGGCCTGGGCATCGGCAAACAGGGCGTCTGTCAGTCCGCCCCCGGATCGGCTGGGCAGGTGGTAGAAACGGGCCATCTGGGCCGTTGCTGAGGATATCATGGAAAGCTCGGGTGCGCCGATGGTCAGGGCGCCTGACTTCATATCCATGGCCGATGAGGTGGAACCGTAAATCACTGGGGTACCGGGATTTACAAGCTGGGCCAGGGTGATACCCGCCAGAATTTCCGCCGTCTGCAGGGCAAGCACCCCCGCAAGGGTGACCGGGCCTGAAGCGCCTGCCATGATAAGCGAGGCCACTACGACGGCCTGGCCGTTGCGGGCCAGTTCGATGAGAGAGCCGGCCATCTCTTCGGAAAACTGCAAAGGGGACAGGGAGTTGATCAGGGAAACGGTGACCGGCGGCATCTCTTTGAGTTTTTCCCTGCCGCCCCATACCATGCCGCACATTTCAATACAGTCGACGATGGCCTGCCGGGAGAGGGGGCTGCCCATGAAGGGTTTGTCGCTCAGGACAATGCTGGAAAAAAGCATGTCCAGATGCGCGGTCTCCGGTGGAATATCCGATGGTTCCACCATCATAAACCCGTTCATGTCTATGTATTTGGAGGTCTGGATCAGCTTACAGAAATTATCATAATCCGCAAGGGTCGCCTCCCGCTGTTCTCCACCGGGCAGGGTGACAAAGGGGGCACCATAGCCGGGCAGGAGGACAAAGTCATCTCCTCCGATCTGTACACTTTTGTCCGGATCTCTGGCGACCACGGTGAATTTTTCAGGTGCTGTTTCAAGGGCTCTGGTGATCTCTTTTTCTTCAAAAAAAACGGTTCTTCCGTCCACCTTGAAGCCATTGGTTTTGAAAATTTCAAGGGTTTCGGCATCCATAAAACCGACGCCGGTATTTTTCAGCAGGTCCAGTGCCCCGTCATGAATTCGGGTCATCTGTTCTTTAGTGAGTGTCTGCATTCTATCGTACATGATTGACTCCTTTCTTTTATAGTAATCGTTCACGGTTGTCGGTTCACAGTTCACGGCTTTTTCAATAACGACCACGGCAAACCAACTTGCCACAACGAAAATTGAAACGCCCATGTTTGCTATTAGTTTTCAACCCGTGTTGCAATTCCTGTGGCCGGCCCCTCCGACGACCCCGTACCATAGAAAATCGCCCAGGGTGGGAAGCAAAAGCGTGGCCGCTACCGTGGCCCGGATTGATCGCCCCTTGGAAATACGGGCGATGAACATGGCGACAAACGGTGCCCAGCTCAGCCACCAGGCCCAGTAAAAAATGGTCCAGCCACCGATCCAGTTGCCTTCGATGCCCGGTGCCAGATAAAGACTCAGCGGCAAAAAATTATACAAATAGGAGCCGATGGAGCTGGTGGCCAAATTGATCAGGAAAACAGTGGGCCCGAAAATCAGAATAAAAAACCAGACAGCGGCAAAGACCCACATGTTGACGTTGCCGACAAATTTGATACCCTTTTCAATGCCGGTATACACGGCAATTGTAAAAATCAGGGTCAGCGCACCGATGATCAGATAGATGCCGCCGGTGCCGATCTCAAGGCCATACTGATACTTGAATCCGCTGGAAAGCTGGAGCGCGGTCAGACCGATGGTGGTGGCCAGTCCACCCAGTATAGCAAAAACAGCAAAGATATCAAGTATTTTTCCCCAAATACCGTGAATTTTGTCGCCGATCACATAATAAAAGGCACTGGAAAATTTAAACGGCAGGTTTTTGGTAAAACAGGCATGGGCCAGGGGGATGGTGAGCATGACATAAATGGCCCAGGGACTCAAACCCCAGTGAAAAAAGGACTGGGTCATGGCGTTGGCCCCGGCAATGGCGGTCTTGGCCTCGCCGCCGAAAAAGGGCGGCGGTGTCATATAGTGATAGGCCGGTTCGGCTGGCCCCCAGAAGACAATACCCGCAGCAATGGCCGAGCCGAACAGCATGGCGATCCAGGAAAAAGTTGAAAATTTAGGCTTGTCTTCGGGCATTCCCAATTTTATGCCGCCGTAAGTGTTGCCCATGAGCACAAAGCAGGCGATGACCAACAGGAAGACGGAAAGCAGATAAAGCCAGCCCCAGCCTTTGGTGGTCCATGCAAATACGGCATTGATGGTTGCCGTCATATTTTCGGGAAACGCAATGGCCCAGATAATAAAAAAAACCGTTACCGAAGCCGAAATCCAGAATACCAGAGGGTCAAATACTTTTGAATTGCTGGATGGTTGTGACATCTATTTCTTCTTTTTAAATGGTTGTTATAAAAAAGTTGGCTGGGGATGATGCCGGCAAAGACGACCTATATAACTATCTTAAATTATATGATATTTTAAATAATGGGGTGGACAGGTTCGGTAAATCCGGCGGGTGAGACCGAAAATGGGTGCAAAATATTTTTCAGTCATGGCAAAAAATTTTAAGTGAAAAATATTTTGCACACTTATGCTGAAATGGCATACCGTTCTAGGGGTATGGCTGTTAATTCGTGGGCCGCCATATCAAATCCGGGGATTGATTTTTTAAATTTTTTGTGACAAAATAACATACAGGCTCAAAAAACTCAGACAACCCCACCTAAAACAAACAGGATTCAATGAGAGACAATGACTCAAAAAGTATTTACCAATGGAAACAATACCGTACCTGTAAGGTGCCCCTAATGTCATGAAAACAGGATAATAGATATATCAGATTATAAAAAAACAGACAAAATCGCCATGCTGGAATGCCAGTGTGAGTGCGTGCATTATTACACGGTGATGCTGGACAGAAGAAAATTTTACCGCAAAAGCACTGACCTTCCCGGAGTCTATAGTTGTCAAAAAACCAACTTGTCAGGCAGCCATAAAAGTGAATATAAAGATGACCGGGGTTTTATGAGGGTAACCGACATTTCCCGCAGCGGTCTGAAAATTCGTGTAAATGGGGCACAAACTTTTTTGCCGGGGGATCGCCTGTACGTGGAATTTAATCTGGACGATCGGGCTCGATCGTATATAAAAAAATCCGTGATCGTACGAAGTTTACAGGGACAATGCGTCGGAATGGAATTTATCACCATCGAAAATTTTGACAAGCTTGGTGCCTGCCTGCTTAAATAGTGCCAAAATAAAATCCTGCCCCCTAAATTCATATCTCATTGTATACCTCTAAAATCGTCTGGTCATCAAAATTGTTTTGCATATTGGTAAAGATGTTTAGTACTATGCAGCCCGTTTCGGTTCAGGCGTGGCTCGCTGTAAAATCGATTACCATAGGACAGGAATCAGTCTCCCTGTTTAATAGGCGGAAAAAAATTAAATGAATGATTACAATAAAAAATATTACGTATTTCAGGAAGGTTTCAATCTGGTGGCCCAGGCTGCAGAAGGTATCCCGGACCGGGTTCCCATCTATGCGCAACTGTGTGAGATGCTTCCACAGGAGATGGGTGTTTCGGCGGAAAAAATTTTTCATGATCCTGAGTTGATCACCATCGGCAGTTTTAAGGTTTGTGAAAGGTATGGTATCGATGTGCCGGTCGTTGACCTGGACTCCTATAATATCGAAGCCGAAGCCATCGGGCAGAAATTAATTTTTGATGAAAACATTATGCCGGACGTGGATCGCACTCATCCGTTGATTGAGGCCCAGGAAGATTTGAAAAAAATTAAAACACCGGATTTTGATAAAGCGGCCCGCTGCCCCGTAGTGGTTGAGATGTATCGTCGTTTTGAAGAATTGACCGGTTGCAGGGCCTCCATAGCGTTTTGCGCACCTTTCAGCCTGGCTGCAAATATCAGGGGGATATCGCAGGTATTGATGGATATCATGGAACAGCCGGCTTTTGCCCGAAGCCTGTTTGAGTGTGTAACCGAAGAAGTCTTGATTCCGTGGCTGCTTTATTTGAAGAATAAATTCCCTCAAACACCTGCATTTGTGGGTGCCGATGCCCTTGCATCTCTGCCCGTGGTCAATGAGATGATGATGGAGCAATGGGTTGCGCCCTATATTGAACGTCTTCGTCAGGTTATTGGTCCGAATCTGTGCGTACCCAACCACACAGGCGAAAGATATTCCAAAACGCCTGAAAAAATTATGGATATCCGTCGCCGGGCAAATGCGCTTTATGTGGAGGGCCAGGACCCTGATGTTGAGGCCTTAGGACCGGAGTTTTATAGAAGATATGCTGATAAGCACGACCTGCCGCTACTACTGGGTGTCGGAGCTGTTTTTCTGAATAATGCGTCGCCTGAAGAGATCACTGCACGGGTCAGGCATTATGTGCAGACGGGTGGGAAAAATGGCCGCCTCTGGTTTTATCTTTGTAATTTGGCACCTGGCACACCGGCGGAAAACATAACGGCAGCGGTGACGGCTGTTCACCAATACGGTTCTTCTATGAGGTAAAATTTATTGTATTGAGAAAGCCCTGTCCTTTGGGCTTAACGCCATAACACTTTTTATTTCGAAAATAAGTGAAAACTTGAGAAAAAGACGCCTACAATTATCTACAGATGATGTCTTTAAAAAGGTCATACTTTCATGGATTATGGGGCCGGATTCGCTCTTTTGAGTCTTTTATGCGCGGGCATAAATGATGTCGTTTTTAAAAAATATACGCTTACAAAATGTTCCATAGGGGGGTATATTTGTGGCATCGGCATTGTCTGGACAATTTCACAGATTTTACTTTTAAGGATGACCGGAGGCCATTTTGTCTGTAATTTCCCCAGCCTCGGGTTTGGCCTGGTAGCCGGTATTTTTGTCACGTTGTCCAATCTTTTGCTGCTTGAAAGCCTGACCCGGATCGAGGTTAGTGCCGGATCGACAATTTATCGCCTGAACACGATCGGGGTCGTTGTCCTCTCCTTTATACTTCTTGATGAATCACTGGGGTTATTCAAGATAGCCGGAATCATGGCCGGAATCATGGCCGTGCTTTTTTTGTATCAAAAAACCGACAGGTCCAAGGTTGATTCCGGCCGTTTTTTATTCTATATAATTGCCATTGTAGCCTCTCTGCTGCGGGCCTTTTACGGCATCACCACAAAAGCCGGCCTTTTGAACAAGGCGGACCTGCAGACCATGCTGGTTTTAATTTCATCAAGCTGGATTATCGGGGGGGCTGCATATGCTTTTTTCAGAGAGAAAAACTTTTCGGCAACATCTGAAATCTTTCGATATGCGCTATTGTCAGGTGTGATGGTTCTGGGAGTCGCTAATTTTCTGATGCTGGCGGTAAAATACGGAGAGGCCAGCATCGTAATTCCCATTGCCAATATGAGTTTTATTGTAGCCTTCCTGCTCTCGGCCGGCCTGAAAATGGAAATCATCACCCTTAGAAAATGCGGTGTGATAGCCCTTGCCGTCCTATCGATTGTTATGCTTGCCCACGCATGATTTTCCTGTATGCGTTCAAATATTGTAAAGTTGCCTTTGTCAGTCATTTGCAGATTCAAGCATCAATGTTTGATGGTATATCTGACGTATCCAAAACTAATCTTAAACCTCTGACCCCCTGGAACGTCTGAATCCTCAGATTTAAAAAAAACTTTTACTTGATGGAAAGCACCGGACAGGGCGCATGCAGAATGATGTATTGAGCTGTTGAGCCGAACAAAAGCTTGCCGACTTTGGATCTTCTTTTGATGCCAATAATAATTTCATCAATATCGGTGTCCTTGGCCAATTGAACCAGGTCCTCACCTGCTTCCAGCCCGCGTACCAGAAGATGGGTTTTACAGGAAATTTTTTTGTCTATAAAAAGAGATTCGGCATAATTTAATTTTTTTTCAACCCGGTCGAACTCTTTTCTGGGAACATCGATCCCGCCAACCATGGATGTGACAATATGAACCCTGGCATCAAACGCTTTCGCATGCTTTATGGCAAGTTCCAATGCATCTTTGGCCACACCCGAATCGTCATATCCTACCATAATTTCCATAATATTCTCCTGTCGTGTATCCGGTTTTCGTGCAATACCTCATATTTGCACAGTTTATAACTATTATGGATTATCTATAGCGGAACAAAAGCGCTGTGTCAAATAAGTTTGTCCTGCAAATTGAGGTAAAGGTCATTTTTTCACTGATTCACAGTAGTGGAAACGAATCAATGCCCTCCGATAGGGCCGGGTTGGTACAATCAAATAACTTCGGACTCAATTTTCTGAATACATTCTTCTATACTGTCAAGGGCCTGAGTCATCTCCTGTTTTGTGATAGTCAGCGCCGGGGTCAGCGTGATGATATTGCCCATGGTCAGCTTAAAACTGATTCCCTTTGAAAGGGCGCAATACATCACTTTCTCAGCTTCTTCCAGGGCATGCCTGCCGTCTTTGATCAGCTCGATTCCCATAAACAGGCCGATGCCCCGAACATCACCGATGAGGGGGTGTCTTTCCTTCATGGCTTCCAGGCGATCCAGCGCATATCTGCCCAGTTGCTCCGAGTGGACCAACAGATCATTGGATTCGATGTAGTTGATGGTGGCCAGGGCCGCCGCGCAGGCCACCGGGCTTTTTTCATGGGTGTAATGTCCCAGGGCGCGGTGTCCGACCACATCGAGCCGTTCGCTGGCGATCATGGCCGCCAGTGGAAACACGCCGCCGCCAAGACCCTTGCCGATACAAAGAATGTCCGGCGTCACGCCAAAATTTTCGCAGGTGAACATCTTGCCGGTGCGGCCCAGGGCATGAGGGATTTCGTCGAAAATCAGAAGGGCGCCGTTTTTGTCGCATGCCTTTCTGATGGTTTGCCAGTATTCGGCCGACGGTACATAGGGGGTGCTACGCATGGGTTCGGATATCACTGCGGCGATATCGCCCTCCTGTTCGAGGATATATTCCACGTACCGGGCGCAGAGCATTTCCCACTTGTGGGGATCGCCCAGGTCAAAAAAGGCCCGCGACGGATCCGGCGGGGGCACATGCTCGGTGCCCGGGAGCAGGGGACCCTGGTCCTGGCGAAATACCGCTTCGCCCCCGATGGAGATGGTATCCAAGGTGGCCCCGTGAAAAGAATCCCACATGGAAATGGTTTTATGGCGCCCGGTGACCAGGCGGGCCAGTTTGAGGGCAATGCCCATGGCTTCGGCACCGCCGGGGCAGAAAAGCGTCTTGTTAAGATCCCCCGGGGCCAGTTGAGCCAGTTTTTTGGCCAGATCTACGGCAACGCGATTCGTATAGCGGCGGGTGCAGAAGGGCAGGGTGTCCAGCTGTTTCTTGATTGCGTCGATTACCTCAGGATTGGCAAATCCGACCTGGTGTACGTTGTTGCCGTGAAAATCCATGTAGCGACGGCCCTGCAGATCTTCGACGTAGACACCGTCACAGGCCTGCAGGGCATTGAGACAGGGGGTGGACAGGGACTGTTTGAGAAAATAACGCTCATCTTCGGCAAGCAGGTCCCGGGTGGCAGGGTTGATGTTCTGCTCCTGCCAGCTGGTTCGCAAGGGGGAAATATTGATATCGCCTTCGGCTTTGTGCTGTTTTTTCATTCTGAACACCTCTGAATTATTTGCAGTTGATGAAACCTCGGGCTATGCCCGAATTTCTATATCCGTTATTCTAATTCCTGTATCCTGTATCAGGTCGCCATTTTGCCAAATTTTGTTCGGTTATTCAAACATTATTCCCATCTGGCTGAGTTCTGCCCGTACCTCGTCATACAACCGGATATATTCCTCCGAAGGTTTACGGGTTTTGATATCATAGCATTCCGGATACTTTTTGCCCGACGGAGCCGTTGCGATGCGGTCCTCATATTTTGCCAGTATCCGATTGGCCAGCTCATTGGCCTGGTGGGCCTGCATGCCGCGGATGGCTTTGGCGAAATCAACCGTGAACCGGCCTTCCATGGGGGTGAACCCGTCATCGATGACGGCCTTTGCCGGATGGGGATTTTGGACGGCGGCATATCCGGACGGTATCTGGGACAGGATAATGGCCGCGGCTTCCTGAAAGTACATTTTCGTACAGGGCCCGGCGGCCGCAAAACCTACGGCAAGGGCCGGATATCGAGTGTTGCGGCTGGTGGCCCGACCGGTAACGGCAAACACCCACAAGGCTTCCCGCATGGAATTGCATCCGAAATTAAAATGGATCGGCAGGGTCACGTGGTAGGCCCCCTTAAATACGTGCATCCCCACCAGGAAATAGGCGGTTTTGACCAGTGCAGTACCCGGTGCACCGCCGGCGTAGCCGCCGAGGATCGGTACAGCCGTGGAACCCACATTGCCGTTGATGAGCTGAACAAAGGCCAGGCGGTTCAACGTCTCGTAATTGACCTTCATTTCGGCTATCACGTCGATCAGCCAGCCGTCTGACGGCCGCAGACCAAAAGCCGGGTAGGTGGCGGCGATGGTGCCCGTGGCCGTTGTAGAAGAGGAGAGCAGGTTCATGATCGGCAGCCCGGGCCGGCCGGCCTGCCCCAGTGCCCTGCGAGAGTTTTGAACGCTGTTAACGCCGGCGTGGATTTCCAGGGGGGACCCGCCGGCCACCAGCATACCCCTTACATGGCTGAGTGCAGGGGTACTGAGTGAACAGGTTTCGGGAATGCCGGCACAGCCCGCTACCGTAGCCATGGCGATCTCTTCGGATGAGGCCACGATGCCCGTTCCCAGATGCAGCCACGGCAGGCGGTCGTCGTCCGGTCGGCGCGGCTGCATGACACGCCGGTCCCGGCCTTCGCCAAAAACACTCCGGTTTTCGGCATAACCCTGGACCGACTGCAGTATTTCCCGGCGATCCAGTTGAATCACCCGGTTGGTGTCCTGACAGTAGAGTCCGGTACGATCCAGCAGAGCTAGGGCGGCTTCAAACAGCCGGTCGGCCAGGGCGTTGTCTGCGGAAATGGGATTTTCCCGGTCCAGGGTGATGTCATATTCTTTCAGGAGTTCTCTTATGGCCGGAATCAAGGTCTTCATATTGAAGTCTTTTTCGGTCATCATCGGACCGGTATTGGCCCGTTCCATAAAATCTAAAAAATCCGGCATTTGTTTACCTTTCATTTTTTTGATCAGAGGTTAATTGGGTAGCGGCCGTATTTTTCCAGGGCTCTGCCCATGGCCAGAACGTTTTCAACGTTGGCATAGGAGGTGAGGCTGTTGCCGCTGGAAAGCATGTAGCCGCCGCCAGGGGCAAGATCCCGGATGAGTCCCCGAACGGTCTCGTCTATCTGACCGGGGGTGCCGGTGGACAGCATCGTGACATCCACATTGCCGCATATACAGATCTTTGAACCGTATTCTTTTTTGACTTTACGGATGTCCATGGCATCCGGCTCGATGGGATGAATTCCCTTCTGGCCCAGTTTCAGCCAGATGTCCATCACCGGTAGCATATTGCCGTCGCTGTGAGTGATCCAGGGGATCCGGATGGCCTTGGCCACTTTCTGCATACGCGGGATGAAATGATCGGAAATCATCTGGGGGGAGATCATCGGCCCGGATTTCATGGCCATGTCATCCGAGGCCGAAACCATGTCAAAGCCGATATTGGAAGCAATTTCCATGGCCCGCGACAGCCATTGAGTGTAGCGATCCATGACCTCGAGCACTAAATCCAGGTCTTCGTGCAGCAGGGTGAAAAATTCCATCATGCCGATGGAAAGATAGGTTGCGGCAAACCCCAGTCGTGTGGTCGCCAGGGCGGCAAACTCATCCTTGTGCTCGGCAAATTCCTGCGCGGGTTTGAAAAATGACTTGTCTTCCAGATCCGGAAACACCATTTTCTTCAGGTCGTCCCGGTTTTGGATGTGGCCTTTGCCGTAGTAAATAATACCGTCATCGCCTTTGTGGAAGTCGCAAAACACCGGCGGGCGCAATGAATACAGGATGGTATCTTTGCCGATTCGCCTTGAAAATGCTTTTTCCTCTTCCACAACCCTGTTGTAAAGTCCAAGGGGCTCTTCCACCGGCTTGTGGGGCCTTCCCAGAATCTTGTCAAAAATGATCTGTTCGACCTCGAGTTCGAACCAAGGTACCCGATCCGGTTCTTTCAGGGCCAGGGCCTGCAAAACTCTTTCCCTTGGCAGCATTTCGCTGTTGGACATAATGTTAAATCCTCCTAATTGCAGATTCGTGTATGTACATTAGCGCTCGGTTCGACGCCTTCCGGAACCGACCGGCCCGAAGGCGTCAATCCGGCTGCGTATTTTTTCAAACCGGGATAATTTCGCGTCCGGCGGGACCGCGTCTGAAACCCCGAGAATCATTCCTTGTCCCGTTTCCATGTCTTCAAACAGCTGATCCAGATACGTCTCAAACAGGGCATCGTCCATGGTGCTTTCCATCAGGGCAATCGAAGGAATGCCTCCCCAGACGGCGATTTTTTTGCCCAGACCCTGCCGGATTTCTTTGAGGGAGCACAGGGTCATGGGGTGGGGGCAGGCCGACTCCGCGATGTCGAATTCACAGGCCGGATAGAAGGGTAAAAGGGCCTTGTTCTCACCGTCGGTGTGGGCCAGTTGCACCATATTGGAGGCCTGCAGGTGTTCCGGCAGCGTTTCTCTCGCTCGGTTTGCGATATACCACAGGTCCATCCGCGGGGCCATGGTATCCGATTCACCGACCCGCCGCGCATGGCGGCCAGCATGTCTGTTCGAAACGTCATTTCAATTTTCCTTTCAAGGCTTTACGGTTGAAACAATGCCGGCGGGATCCGCTGACACGGTTTTCGACGATTGCATTTATTGGGATAATTCTTGAATCTCACGATGACAATAGACCACATGGCCGTTGGCCAGGATTTTTTTGCCCGGCGGCTGAAGATCACACAATCCGGGAATGGCCAGCGGGCAACGAGTGCGAAAGGCGCAACCGTTGTCCCTGGGAGCCATTCCGCCGTGAACAATACCGGTTTCGGCCTGCCGGGACGCCAGCACGTCCTCGAGCCAGCCGGTGCGAAGTTCCGGCACCGATGAGATCAGCAGCGCAGTGTACGGATGGTACGGCGGCGCAAAGACTTTGGCCGCCGGTCCCTCCTCACACACCTGTCCGGCATACAGCACCACCACGCGATCGACGATGGTGGCCACCGTGGCCAGATCATGGGAGATAAACAGGTAAGCCGTGCCCATCTTCCGTTGCAGGTTTTTGAGCATTTCCAGAACGGCACTGGCCACCACCGTATCTAACGCCGACAGGATTTCATCACACAGGATCACTTCCGGATCAGCGGCAAAGGCCCGGGCCAGCGACACCCGCTGTTTTTCGCCACCGGACAATTCCGATGGATAGCGGTCGGCATAGTCCCCGGGCAGTTCGACCATGGAGAGCAGTTCCTCCACCCGTTCACGCCGTTGGCTGTTTTTCAGGCCGAAGTACAACTTCAGCGGCCGGCCGATGGCTTCGCTGATCTGCTGCTCCGGATTTAAGGTGGTGTCCGGACTCTGGCACACCATCTGGATTCGGCGCAGCTGGTCAAGCGGGCGTTGCCGGATCGATGCCGGCAACGGCTTGTCCTGAAAACGCAATTCTCCGGATATGGGCGGCAGGAGTCCGGAAATGACCCTTGCAATTGTGCTTTTCCCGCTGCCGGATTCACCGACCAGGGCTACAATTTTACCGGCTTCCACCTGGAAGCTGACCCCCCGTAAAATATTCCTGTTCATAGGTATCGGATGCAGCCAGGTCGATCTCTGATAGCTCGCATGAATCCCCTTCAGTTCCAGCAATGGCGGGCCGGCACCTTCCCCGGTGCGGGGCGCGTAAATTTTCCCAGTGGTGACTTTGGGGATCTGCCGGACCGCACCCAGGAGCTGCCGGGTGTAGTCCTCCTGTGGGTTTGCTAAAAGTTCAGGGGTGTTTCCGATTTCAACGATCCGGCCGTCCAGCAGGACCACGATGCGATCGGCAACCTGGGCAACCACGGACAGGTCGTGGGAAATATAGATGGCGCTGTTGCCTTTTTCCCGGTTGCCCTTTTTGATGGCTTTCAAAACTTCGATCTGGGTGGTGACATCCAGGGCCGTGGTGGGCTCATCAAAAACAATGAGGCCCGGTTTATCGATCATGGCCATTGCCACCATAACTCGTTGCTGCTGGCCGCCGCTAACCTGATGGGGGTATTGCCGGGCCATGTTTTCAGCATCCGGCAAATCCAGAATCTCCATCATTTTAATAACCCGGCGTTTTCTTTCCGCCCGGTTCCCGATGGTATGTACCAGGAGTCCTTCGGCGACCTGCTCCCCCAGAACAATGGCCGGGTTGATGGCCGCATACGCGCTCTGAGCCACATAGGCCACCTGTCTGCCTCGAAAATCACGGATTTGAGGGCGGGTCAGGTTAAGAATATCCATCTCCCCCAGGCGGACGTTGCCACCGGTGATCCGGGTTCCGGGTCTTGAGTAGCCCAGTGCCGCCAACCCCAGGGTAGATTTGCCCGCGCCGGACTCTCCGATCAGGGCCAGTACTTCTCCGGGTTTGACCGTGACACTGACGCCGTGAATGATTTCAAACCATTTACCCGTAGGTTTTTTTGCCTCTATGACTAAATTTTCGATGCTCAGTTTTTGTGTCATTTTAACATCTCGCCCGAAATTTCCTGTCCGGTTTGTTCGACAATCCAATCTACCACCAGGTTGATACCCACCGAAATCGAGGCAATTGCCCCTGCCGGAAAAAGCGCGGCTCCGGAACCATACAGCAAACCGGACATGTTTTCCCGAACCATCACGCCCCAGTCCGCCGTCGGTGGTTGTATCCCCAGCCCCAGAAAACTCAGGGAACTGAGGAAAAGAATGGAAAAGGTCAGACGCAGCCCGAATTCCGCCGCCAGTGACCGGATCGTATTCGGCCAGATTTCCCGGCTCAGGATTGACCACAAACCTTCGCCTCTTGTCCGGGCGACTTCGACAAAATCTTTGGTCGCCACATCCATGGCAATGGCGCGGCCGACACGGGCCACGCGGGGAGCATGGATGACCGCTACCGTGGCGACCAAGACCAGAAGGGAGTTTCCCAGGGCCACGATCACCACTAGTGACAGCAGAATCGGTGGAAATGAAATCAGCAGGTCGACGAAGGCACTGATGGCGTTATCCACCCATCCCCCCACCTCAGCACCGGTAAACCCCAGTGCCATACCGATCAAAAAACCGGCGATGGTAGCGATTAACGCTGTTCCGATGGTCATCCGGGCGCCGTGGAGCATCCTGGAATAAAGGTCCCGGCCGAGATAATCGGACCCGAGAAGTCCGCACTCACCGACCCCCAGAAAGGAGTCGTCACTGACGATTTCAGCAGGTGATTCCGGTGCCAGTACAGGGCCCAGGATGGCCACCAGACCGTGCAGGAGCAGGATAATCAGGCCTATTTTAGCGGCCAGGGTCAATCGGGGACGAGCTCGGCGGCGGGTTTTCTTTTTTTGTTTATCAGTGGTTGCATGAAAATTCATTTTTTCATCCTCAATCGCGGGTTGGTCAGCAAGACCAGTAGATCCGCAACAATGTTGACCCCGATGTAGACTACACAGAAAATCATAACTACCGCCTGAACCATGGGAATATCCCGGTTGGTCACCGAATCCACCATCATCCGGCCGAGACCGGGAAAGGCAAAAACCGCCTCGACAACCACTACCCCGCTGACCAGGTAGCCCAAGTTAACGGCGATGACGTTGATGATCGGTCCCAGGGCGTTGGGCAGGGCATGGCGCAGAATAATTCTTCGTTTGGAGGCGCCTTTTAAAAGCGCCATTTCAACATATCCAGAGCGCAGCACATCTAAAATGGCGGTACGGGTCATGCGGCACATGTGGGCCAGTGTCGCAGCCGTCAAGGTCAGGATCGGCAACACCAGGGCATGCACCATCTGTCCTGCGGATTTGAATTCCGATACATAGATGACCGCCGGGAAAAGGTGCCAAGTGACCGCCAGCAGAAAAACCAGCAGGGCACCAGTGAAAAATTCCGGTACTGAAATCAGCATCAGCGATGAGATGGAAATGGACCGATCGACGAGACTGTCCGGATACATGGCCGAAACAATGCCGAGGAACACGGCAAGGGGAACGGCAAAGACGGCCGTGAGCACAGCAAGAATGAAGGTGTTTTTGGCCCGGGTATTGATTAATTCGGCGATCGGCCGGCCGGTGGCGGTGGATATGCCCAGGTCACCTTGGACGAAATCGCCCAGCCAGGCGAAATACCGCACCGATGCCGGACGATTGAGTCCCAAATCTTCCCGCAGAGCAGCGACACTTTCCTCTGTGGCGCCCTGCCCGAGCATAGCCGTGGCCACATCGCCGGGAAGGATTTCGGTTCCGGCAAAAACCAGAACCGAAATCACCAGAAGGGTCAGCAGACCATAAAACAGTCGTTTTAAAAGCTGCATCCCCATT
>Ga0307991_1001465_pt1 | contig 16428 bp, 13 predicted proteins | sample EllFjometagen131_FD_203146 | JGI IMG/M metagenome (GOLD analysis project Ga0307991, IMG submission 203146) | Marine microbial communities from Ellis Fjord, Antarctic Ocean - #131 | ecosystem: Environmental > Aquatic > Marine > Unclassified | place: Southern Ocean | collected 2014-10-08
CTGTCAATGTAGTCTTACCATGATCAACATGCCCTATTGTTCCTACGTTTAAATGCGGTTTTGTTCGTTTAAATTTTTCTTTGGCCATTATTTCCTCCTCGACTAGTATATACTATTGTATATACTCTTTTGATATTCTTAACTGCCCGTTACAATCTTCTCCATTATATCTTTAGGCACTTCCCTGTAAAAAGAAGGCTCCATTGTATACGTTGCCCTACCTTGTGTCAAGCTTCTTAATGCAGTTGCATACCCGAACATCTGGGCCAAAGGTGCCGCTCCCAAAACTATCTTAGTCGTCCCCATTTGCTCAATATTCTCAATCTTAATTCTTCTCATATTCATATCCCCTATTACATCTCCCAAATACTCGTCTGGAGTAGTAACTTCAAGCTTCATGATCGGCTCCAAAATAACCGGACTCGCTTTTCTCATACCTTCTCTAAATGCAATTACCGCCGCATTGTGAAACGCCAATTCAGAAGAGTCCACATCATGATAAGATCCATCATACAACGTAGTCTTAACGTCTGTAACCGGATACCCAGCCACACAACCTGTTCTAGCAGCGTCTTCAATACCTTTTTGTACTGCCTTAAAATATTCTCTTGGTATTGCACCGCCTTTTATTTCCTGTTCGAAAACTATACCTTCACCCTTTTCCGAAGGTTCAAGCCTGATTTCAACATGTCCATACTGCCCATGCCCACCACTTTGCTGAACAAATTTACCTGTCGACTTAGCTAGCGCAGTCACCGTTTCACGGTAAGCAACCTGAGGTTTCCCTACGTTTGCAGAAACCTTGAATTCTCTTTTTAAACGATCTACAATAATTTCTAAATGCAATTCACCCATACCGCTGATTATAGTCTGTCCGGTCTCTTCATCATATTTAACCCTAAAAGACGGATCTTCTCTTTCAAGTTTATTCATCGCCATACCTAATTTATCCTGATCCGCTTTTGTTTCCGGCTCTATTGACATTGAAATAACCGGCTCAGGATATTTTATTCTCTCAAGCGTCAACGGATGTTCTTTCTGACAAAGCGTATGCGCAGTAGACGTTTTTTTAAGCCCGACTAAACCAACTATCTGTCCAGCAGTAGCTTTTTGAATTAACTCTCTTTGATCGGCATGCATTTTAAGTATCTTACCTATACGCTCTTGCTCCCCGGTTGTCGAATTGTATACATAACTGCTAACTTCGATCTTGCCGGAATAAATTCTTGCAAAGGTAACATTGCCAACAAAAGGATCAGTGCTGATTTTATATGCATATGCACAAAGAGGCGCATTCTCATCAGCAACAACTTCAACTGTTTCTCCTGAAACAGGATTCAAAGCTTTGGGCGGTTTAACATCAATCGGGGACGGCAAATAGTTACACACCGAATCCAGAACATATTTCATCCCTTTATTTTTTAGCGCAGATCCACACATAACCGGTATAATAAGATTGTTAAGAGTTGTTCTTCTGATAAACTTTTTTAGATCTTCCTCTTCTATTCTCGTATCGTGAAGATACAGATCCTCTACTTCCTCATCTATATCCGCAAGTTTTTCAATAAGATTGTGTCTCCAATGACTTGCTATATCCTTCATGTCTTCTGGGATTTCGTGTTCCACTGTATCACCCAAATCCCCTTCTTCGTTGAAGATATAAGCTTTACTTTTAACAAGATCAATGTACCCTGTAAAATGATCTTCTTTCCCTATGGGGATCTGAATTGGTGTCGCGTTTGCTCCTAATTTTTTATGCATATCTATGATTACTTTAAAGAAATCCGCACCGGTTCTGTCTTGTTTGTTTATAAAAGCAATTTTTGGTACTTTATAACGATCTGCCTGACGCCATACTGTTTCCGTCTGAGGCTGCACCCCGCCTACTGCACAGAAAACAACTAAAGTTCCATCCAATACTTTCAAAGAACGTTCCACTTCAATCGTAAAATCAACATGTCCCGGTGTGTCAATAATATTGATCACATTCTCTTTCCACAAACAATTGGTAACAGCACTTGTAATTGTAATCCCTCGTTCTTGCTCTTGCTCCATAAAATCCATCGTAGCTGTTCCATCATGAACCTCTCCCATTTTGTGGATCTTTCCGGTATGAAACAGTATCCGTTCCGTAGTTGTGGTCTTCCCGGCATCTATATGCGCAATTATTCCAATATTTCTTAAATCCCTAAGTATATCCATTTTGTTATTTTTTCCTATCCTAATTGGTTACCATTTATAATGTGCAAACGCTTTGTTTGCTTCAGCCATTTTATGCGTATCTTCGCGTTTTTTTGCCGCCCCACCTTCTCTGTTATATCCATTGATGATTTCGGATGCAAGACGTTCCTTCATAGGTTTTCCTTTTACACCTCTCGCAAAATCTCTTATCCATCTCATTGCAATAAATTGTCCACGGTCAACCTTAACTTCTATAGGAACCTGGTAAGTTGCTCCACCGATCCTTCTAGACTTAACTTCTAGAAGAGGACGAACATTTTCCAAAGCCTGCATAAATACGTCCAGAGGATCCTTGTCTTTATATTTTTCTTTTACAACTTCCAGAGCACCGTAAACAATTTTTTCGGCTGTAGACTTTTTTCCGCTTGTCATCACCATATTGATAAATTTTCCCACCACCAGGTTATTATATTTAGGATCCGGTGAGGTTATCCTTTTTTCCGCCCGTCTTCTTCTCATATTTATACCTGTCCTTTTTCTTTACTGTTTAGGTTTTTTTGCTCCATATTTCGACCTACCTCTTCTTCGTGCCTCAACTCCTGAAGCATCCAAAGAACCCCTTATTATGTGATATCTCACACCCGGAAGATCCTTTACCCTACCACCGCGTATTGTAACAATAGAGTGCTCCTGAAGATTGTGTCCTTCTCCGGGAATATACGCAGTGACCTCTGTCCCGTTCGTCAAGCGGACTCTAGCGATTTTACGTAACGCTGAATTAGGTTTCTTAGGCGTTCTTGTCTTAACCTGTAAACATACACCTCTTCGCTGCGGGCACCCCTGCAAAGCCGGAGCCTTTTTCTTTTCTTTAACAACTTTTCTGCCCTTTCGTATCAATTGATTAATTGTCGGCATATTTTTCCTTTACTTTTTAAAATTTTATTCGTCAATTTTCTCTTGTTCTTTTTCTATATTTTTTCCATCTTCTTTTGTAACTTTTATGACTTCTCTCTCCATAATAATTTTTCTATGCGCATCATATCCCGTTCCGGCTGGAATTAAATGTCCCATAATGATGTTCTCTTTTAAACCCGTAAGCATATCTTCTTTTCCAGCAGCAGCTGCTTCTGTCAACACCCGTGTCGTTTCCTGAAAACTAGCAGCGGAAATAAAACTTTCCGTAGTTAAAGATGCTTTTGTAATTCCCTGAAGCATAGGTTCCGCAATCGCCGGTTTCTTTTTCTTTTTGACAACACGTTCGTTTTCTCTTTTAAATCTATTTTTATCAACCTTATCCCCTTCATGAAACTCTGTATCTCCGATCTTAGCTATTTTAATATTCCGAAGCATCTGCTTGATAATGATCTCTATATGCTTATCATTGATCTGAACACCCTGTAAACGATACACTTCCTGAACCTCGTTAAGCAGATATTCCTGCAAAGCCTTTTCTCCAGATACTCTTAAAATATCCTGAGGGACAACAGGCCCGTCAACAAGCTGCTCTCCGGCCTTAACTACATCACCACGATACACATTTAAATGTTTTCCATGAGGAATAACATATTCTTTACGCATACCTGTTTCACTCTCAACGATAATCCTTTTTTGGCCTTTTTTAGACTCGCCAAACTCCACGATACCATCAATTTCACTGATAATCGACGGATCTTTTGGTTTTCTGGCCTCGAACAGTTCAGCAACACGCGGCAAACCACCTGTAATATCTTTTGTTTTTGTGACTTCTCTATGCGTCTTAGCAAGAACGTCACCAGCTCTTACTTCCTGTTTATCATTCACTGTAATATGCGCACCTACAGGCAAAGGATAGATAGCTTCCACTTCATCTTTATCATTGATCAAAAGAAGCTGTGGATGAAAATCTCCTTTTTGCTCGATTATAACTTTATTTTTAACCCCGGTAGCTTCATCCAGTTCAAGTTTCATCGTAATATCCCGTTTAATATCCTCATACTGTACTTTTCCCGGAATTTCAGTAAGAATAGGAACAATGTAAGGATCCCATTCCGCATATTTTACCTTCTTTTTAAGTTTTTCCCCATCATTAAAAAACATGATAGTACCCTGCGGGACAGTTTGTCTTTCTATTTCTCTTCCATCTTCTTCATTTACACTTATCTGACCATTTCTATTGAGCACAACATACTTTCCTTTTTCACGGCTCTCTACAACTTTCAAATTATGATATTTCAAATATCCAGCTTCTTTACTCTTATAAAAAGATTGCTCAATTGTTCTGGAAGCGGTACCACCAATATGAAAAGTTCTCATTGTAAGCTGTGTACCGGGTTCTCCTATCGACTGCGCAGCTACAATACCAACTGCTTCACCTTCTTCAACAATTTTTCCAGTAGATAAATTCCTTCCGTAACATTTTGCGCAAATACCTGAATCAGCTTCGCAAGTTAGTACACTTCTAATTCTTATCTTTTCAATGCCGGCTTCTTCAATTCTTTTTGCCTGCGCTTCAGTGATAATTTCCCCTCTCTTAACAATCGGTTCCTCGCTAAGTATCCCCGCAATGTTGTCCAGAGCAACACGTCCGACAATCCTCTCCGCAAGAGACACAACAACTTCGTCTCCTTCAATAATAGCAGTCGCTGTAATTCCATTCATTGTTCCACAATCAATCTCTCTTATTATTACGTCCTGTGCTACATCAACAAGTCTCCTTGTTAAATACCCAGAATCCGCTGTTTTTAAAGCAGTATCGGCCAAACCCTTACGAGCACCGTGTGTAGAAATAAAATATTCTAGCACTGTCAATCCTTCGCGAAAGTTAGCCGTGATCGGTGTCTCAATAATCTCTCCGGACGGTTTAGCCATAAGACCTCTCATCCCTGCGAGCTGTCTGATCTGCTGTTTAGAACCTCTTGCCCCAGAATCGGCCATCATAAATACCGGATTAAAGTTATCAAGATGCCTGAACACTAAACTTGAAACGCTTTCGGTTACATGCGTCCAAATATCAATGATTTTATTATATCTTTCACCGTCAGTTATAACCCCACGCTGATATTGACTCTGTATTTTTTCCACTTCAACCTTTGCCGTTTCAATTTTAACCGCTTTCTCTTTAGGAATGCTTATATCTGCCACTGCCATTGAAGCTCCGGAAAGCGTAGATTCTTCAAATCCCAATCTCTTAAGTGAATCCAAAAGTTCAACGGTCGCCTGATGCCCTTTTAATCTGTGACAATCTGAGATAACCTGGCTTACATTCTTTTTATTCATAGGCTCATTGTAATACGGCAAGCCCTCTGGCAAAATATCATTAAACATAACTCTTCCAACTGCAGTATCAATAATCTCACCGTCGATACGCACTTTTATCTTAGCGTGCTTATCAACAACCTCATTTTGATATGCCATTATCACTTCTTCTTTATCGGCAAAGGTTAAACCTTCTCCCTTAGCTCCTACCTTCTGTTTCGTAAGATAATATGTTCCAAGAACAATATCCTGCGATGGAGTAGCAACAGGCTTACCATTCGAAGAAGAAAAAATATTATTAGAAGCGTTCATTAAGAGCCTTGTTTCCATCTGCGCTTCAAGAGACAATGGTAAATGCACTGCCATCTGGTCTCCATCAAAGTCAGCGTTAAAAGCCGCACAAACAAGCGGATGTATTCTGATCGCCTTACCTTCGATCAACTTAGGCTGAAAAGCCTGAATGCCAAGCCTATGAAGGGTAGGAGCACGATTTAAAAGCACCGGATGATCGCGTATTACATCATCAAGAATATCCCATACTTCAGGATTTTCCTGCTGAACCATTTTTTTGGCGCTTTTTATTGTATGCACAAATCCTTTTTCTCTCAGTTTTCGAATAATAAACGGCTGGTACAATTCTAACGCCATAATCTTCGGTAAACCACATTCATGTATGCTTAGCTCAGGACCGATAACAATAACGCTTCTTCCCGAATAGTCAACTCTTTTACCTAAAAGATTCTGACGAAATCTACCTTGTTTTCCTTTTAGCATATCCGCAAGACTTTTTAAAGGTCTTCCACCTGAACCAAGAACTTCACGTCCATGTCTTCCATTATCAAAAAGCGCATCAACCGCTTCCTGAAGCATTCTTTTTTCATTGCGTACAATAACTTCAGGTGCTTTTAACTCTAAAAGTTTTTTTAAACGATTATTTCTGTTAATAACCCTTCGGTAAAGATCATTTAGATCGCTTGTTGCAAAACGTCCACCATCCAACGGCACCAGTGGTCTAAGATCCGGCGGGATAACCGGCACAATGTCCAAGATCATCCATTCAGCTTTGTTTCCGCTTTTCTTAAAGTCATCTACAACCTTCAATCTCTTCTGTAAACGTTTTATTGTATTGACATCTTTCTTCTCTACCATCTTAGCGTTCAACTCTACACCCATAGCCTCGAGATCAATATTTTTCAGAAGTTCCCGTACAGCTTCAGCGCCCATCATTGCCTTAAATTTATTGCCGAACTTATCTTTTGCTTCCTGATACTGGTCCTCTGTAAGCATCTCATGCACTTTAAGATTAGTTTCACCAGACTCTACAACTACATACTGTTCGTAATAAAGCACTCTCTCCAGATCCCGCATTTTCATATCTAGCAAATTTGCCATTCTCGACGGAATAGCCTTAAAAAACCAAACATGAGAAACCGGTGCCGCTAACTTAATACAGCCCATTCTTTCTCTTCGCACACTGGATTTTGTAACTTCAACCCCGCAACGATCACAAATAATGTTTTTATGCTTGATCCTCTTATACTTACCACAATTACATTCATAGTCCTTTGTAGGACCAAAAATACGTTCGCAAAAAAGCCCATCTCTTTCAGGCTTCAAAGTTCGGTAATTTATCGTTTCAGGTTTTTTCACCTCAAACATTACGCTTCTATTCCCAACTTTTCTGGTAGCCCATTCCTTTATCTTCTCAGGAGATGCAATCTGAATTTTTATCCGATCAAATTTATTTACTTTTCGTAGCATATTCACACACCTCTGCTTTATTCTTTTTCTTTTTGAATAAGTTGAATATCCAATCCAAGACTCTGCAATTCCTGTATCAAAACATTGAATGACTCCGGAGTACTGGGTTCTAGCATGTTCTCACCCTTTACTATTGTTTCATAAATTTTTGTTCTTCCGGCAACGTCATCACTTTTAACAGTAAGAAGCTCCTGCAATGTATATGCCGCACCATATGCCTCAAGAGCCCAAACCTCCATTTCCCCAAACCTCTGTCCGCCAAACTGAGCTTTACCGCCAAGAGGCTGCTGTGTAACCAATGAATACGGTCCAATAGATCGTGCATGCATTTTATCATCCGCCAAATGAGCAAGCTTCATCATATAGATATACCCCACAGTAACAGCCTGATCAAATTCTTTGCCCGTAAAACCATCTCGCAGCACTATTTTACCGTTTTCAGGCAACTTAGCTTCTTTCATCGCAACTTCAATATCTTTTTCTTTAGCTCCATCAAACACAGGTGTTGCGAAATTGACGTTCAACACCTTTCCGGCCCATCCTAATTGTGTTTCTAGCAGCTGCCCAATATTCATACGGCTAGGAACCCCAAGCGGGTTTAGAACTATATCCAACGGTGTTCCATCCGGGAAATACGGCATATCTTCAATGGGCATTATCTTCGCAATAACACCTTTGTTACCATGTCTTCCGGCCATTTTATCACCAGCCTGCAGTTTTTTCTTGCTGGCAACAAAAACCGTGATCCTTCTTAACACTCCAGGCGGAAGCTCATCCCCGTGTTTTATGCGATCTAGATCTCTATCCATCTCCATGGCTGTCTGCTCTATCTGGCTGTTAACAACAGCAACGATACTGCTGATTTTAGTCTGCAGTTTATCGTCATTATCTACATAAATATTTTCCAGATCGGCTTTTTTGAACTTAGCCAGATCTTTTTCAGTAACTTTGGAAAGCGCTTTAAGCAAAGGTTTGCCTGTTTCAAGATCTTCAAGATTGTTCAGCAACCTTGCTCCTACCATTTTTTTATGAACTTTTTCTGCCTTTTTTATTTCAAGCTGCTGAAGAATATTTTCATATCCTTCCTTAATGATCTTGCGTTCCTTACTATCCATACGTCTTTGGTCTTTTGTCTGTGTCTTTCTATTTTTACGTGACAATTCTTTTACATCAACAACTATTCCATCAACTCCGGACGGTACTTTAAGAGAAACATCCTTAACATCTCCTGCTTTTTCACCAAAAATCGCTCTTAACAGTTTTTCTTCAGGAGAAAGCTCTGTTTCAGACTTCGGCGCAACCTTTCCCACCAAAATACTTCCAGTGGTAACTTCCGCTCCAATCCGTATCGTTCCATCAGTATCCAGATCCTTCAATGCATCATCTCCGACATTAGGTATGTCCCGAGTAACTTCTTCATTCCCCAACCTAGTATCTCTGGCTTCGAGTTCAAATTTATGTATATGCACTGACGTAAAAGCATCTTCCTTCAAAAGTTTTTCACTAATTAAAATAGCATCCTCAAAATTATATCCCCTCCAGGACATAAATCCCACCAACACGTTTCTTCCCAGAGCAAGTTCCCCGTTAACTGTAGAAATACCATCAGCAATAACATCGCCTTCTTTTACCGTATCTCCCAGTTTCACCAACGGCCTCTGGTTAATACATGTTCTAGCATTTGTTCTTTGGAACTTTTTAAGAAATATTTTTTCGCCATTAACTGATACCTCGGCACCGTCAACCTTAGTGATCTTACCGCTTTTTGAAGCCAAAACAACTGCACCAGAATCAATTGCTGTACAAGCCTCAAGGCCGGTCCCCACCAACGGTGCTTCCGGGAACAGAAGTGGAACTGCCTGCCTTTGCATATTAGATCCCATTAGTGCTCTGTTCGCATCGTCATGTTCAAGAAATGGTATAAGCCCCGCACAAACACTAACAAGCTGTAATGGAGAAACATCCATATACTGAATCTCCTTAGCATCTGCCAAAATGAAATCATCTTTAAAACGCGAGAAAACCTTTTCGTTCTTAAATTTCCCGTCTGTAGTTAATTTTGCATTCGCCTGAGCGATAATGTAATTATCTTCAATATCCGCAGAAAGATACTCTATCCTATCCAACACTTTTCCTTTTTCAACTTTTCTATACGGCGTGACAAGAAACCCAAAATCGTCTACTCCGGCATAAGTGCTAAGTGAGTTAATTAACCCAATATTGGGTCCTTCCGGTGTTTCAATAGGACACAATCTACCATAATGTGAATAATGAACGTCTCTCACTTCAAATCCAGCTCTTTCGCGATTCAAGCCTCCTGGGCCTAAAGCACTTAGACGTCTTAAGTGTGTCAATTCTGCAAGAGGATTCGTCTGATCCATAAACTGAGACAATCTTCCTCTGGCAAAAAAATCGTGAACAACACTTGTAATAAGCTTTGTATTAATAAGGTTATGCGGCATAACATCTTCCATCTCATAAACACTCATACGTTCTTTAGAAACACGCTCAACACGCGCCATACTTACTCTCATCTGATTCGACAACTGTTCCCCTACACATCTTACGCGTCTGTTTCCTAGATGATCGATATCATCAATATTTTTCATGCCCCCTTTTATCAAAAGTAAATTCTTAATTGCTGCAACAAGTATATCTGAATCCAAAAGACCAACCTCAAGAGGTTTATTCATACCCAGTTTTCTGTTGATCATTCTTATCCCTACACCTGTTAGATCATACCGTTTTTCTTCAAAAAACATTTGATTAATCAGTTCTTCCGCTGAATCAAGAGTCGGAGGATCTCCGGGACGAAGTTTTCTATAAATATCAAGATACGCTTCTTCTCTAGTTTTTGTATTATCATGTTCGAGCGTCGCAATAATCTCTTTTGGCATAGTCTGCAAAAGTTTTACTTTGCGAACTTTACCCTGCCACATTCTCGACGCAACCGAAGCCGTTATTTTCTCGGTTTTCTGGGCCAATATTGACGACGACACTTCATCAATAATGTCCTCAGCCAAAACGCGCCCAATAAGTTCACTGCATTGTTTTTCCCGAGTAAGTAAAACATCCTCTACTCCACCGAAAACTGTCAAAATATCTTCATCTTTTGACAGTCCAAATATTCTCAAAAATGTTGTTGCGAGAAATTTTCTTTTCCGGTCAATGTAAACGTATAAGAGATCACTCTTATCAAACATAAATTCGATCCAGGCACCGCGATCAGGAATAAGCCTGGCTGAATAAAAAGATTTTCCGCCAGCCTGAGCATTTTCTTCAAACGATATACCGGGAGATCTGTGAAGCTGCGTAACCACAACTCTCTCGTCCCCATTAATAACAAACGTCCCTACGTCGCTCATTAACGGTATCTCTCCTATATATACTTCCTGCTCCTTAATCTCATTTTCCAAACGCAACCTTAATTTCACTCTCAAAGGAGAAGCATATGTAAGCGAACGTTTTTTACATTCATCGATATCATACTTTGGTTGCCCCATATCATAAAAGAGATACTCAAGCTTATAAGCTCCATCCGCACTGACAATTGGAAACACATCCCTAAACAGCGCTTCCATCCCCGAATTCTTCCGTTTCGTTTTAGCTAGATCTTTCTGGAGAAAAGCAGTATACGAATCTACCTGAATTTTAAGAAGATTGGGAATATCAAAAACATCCTTCAACCTTGCGTAACTTTTCCGTTTGACTTTTTCAGCCATTATTGATCACATCCCTTTTTTTATTTTCTGTGACAAAAATGCACAAAAAAAACAATATCTGTTGCTTTTTAGAATAGCACTATCAGGATGTTACTTTAACTCAACTTTAGCACCAACATCTTCAAGCTGTTTCTTTATCTTTTCGGCTTCTTCTTTCACAACGCCCTCTTTTACTTCCTTCGGAGCTGCTTCAACAAGATCTTTAGCTTCTTTGAGGCCTAAACTTGTCAATGCTCTTATTTCTTTAATAACATTGATCTTTTTTGCTCCAACTTCAGCTAAAACAACCGTAAAAACGCTTTTTTCTTCCTCAACTGCTGCTCCGCCACCTGTTCCGGCACCTGCTGCGGTAACTGCCATAGGTGCAGAAGCGCTTACACCAAATCTGTCTTCCAGAGCCTTTACAAGTTCAGAAAGTTCAAGAACACTCATTTCCTCTATGCTCTTAACAAAACCTTCCTGTTTCTCGGAAAGTTCAACTTTCGGCTTCTCTTCGACAGCGGTTTCAGTCTTTGTTTCATCTGCAGCTTCTACTGGAGCTTCAACCTTAGTCTCCTCAGCCTTAGCTTTTGCTGGAGCTTCGACCTTAGTCTCCTCAGCCTTAGCTTCTTCCGGCTGTACCTGTTCTTTTTTCTCTTCAGTCATTTTGGATCCTCCTTAAGTTATCTCTTCTGTTTCTTTTTTAGACTTTTTTAACTAGGCTACTATCGCCTGATCTTAACTGTTTTCCTTTTCTTTTTTCTCTTTTATTGCGTTTATTGCGTACAAAATATTTTTAAGAAGCACTGCCAGAACACGTACAAACCCCGATATTGGAGCCTGCATTGTGCCAACGACCATCGCAATAAGCTGCTCTCTTGCCGGAAGAAGAGAAAGCTCTTCAACTTTTTCAGAGGTCAAAACTTTACCTTCTAAATATCCCTTTGAGACTTCAAAGCCCTTCTTTTTCTTTGCGAATTCCGTTAAAAGTTTAATGGTCTGAACCGGATCTTCTTTCAAAACACCTACGCCAATAATCTTTTGTGATTCCAGAACATCGGAAAACCCATCTATTCCGGCTTCCTTGAGCGCAATGTCAGCAAGACGGTTTTTTATAACCATATACTTTGATCCTGATTGGCGCATTTGTTTCCTCAAAACATCGATCTCTGACGCTTTAATTTCATCAATACTTGAAAAAACAAACCCGTTACAATCGGTAAAGGTAGAACTCATCTCCTCCACCATTAATTTTCTGACTTTTTTCCCAAATTTTTCAACCATAATAGCCTTCTTTTCTTTTCACATCGATTATATTAAACCTGTCTGAACTGATTCTTATCAAGCTTAAGCCCCGGCCCCATAGTTGAGCTTATTGCGATAGATTTTATGTTCTGTATCTTCTGCAACTTCGGACTAGCCCCCATTACCGCTTTTATAAACGAATCAATATTTGCAACAAGCGCTTCTTTCGAAAATGACATTTTCCCAACAGGTCCGTTAATACCGGACTGCTTATCCATTCTATATTCTATTTTTCCACCCTGTAGCTCTTTTACCGCTTTAGCTATATCCGTCGTCACTGTTCCTGATTTAGGGTTCGGCATAAGACCTCTTGGTCCTAGTACTTTTCCAAGTTTCGCAAGTTCTCTCATCATATCAGGAGTAGCAACCGCAACGTCAAAATCAAGCCATCCACCGGCAACTTTCTTTATAAGTTCATCGCCGCCTGCAAAATCCGCACCTGCTTCTTTAGCTTGTTTTTCAAAATCGCCTTTTGCGAAAACTGCTACACGGGTTTTCTTTCCGGTTCCATGCGGCAGACTTACTGTGCCTCTTATTGGATTAGAAGCCTGCTCCAGACCCAGCTTCATAGAAACTTCTATCGTCTGATCAAACTTTGTCTGCGGACCTTCTTTTAATACAGATACCGCCTCCGCTAAATCAAATTCCTTTGAATCATTTTTAAGTTCGTCGATCTTTTTCTTTCTTTTACTTGAATTACCCATCTAATCCACCTTTTGCTATTAAATATCGCGATTAATCTTCAACTTCTATACCCATGCTCCGGGCTGATCCCTTTAACATTAACACTGCACCATCCATATCCACAGCATTTAGATCTTCCATTTTTACTTTTGCGATTTCTTTAACCTGTTCGAGTGTAACTTTTCCAACTTTTTCCGCTTTAGGACTACCGCTAGCTTTCGCTAACCCTGCTGCTTTTTTCAAAAGCACACTCGCCGGAGGGCTTTTGATAATAAAAGAAAAAGTCCTATCCTCGTACAAACTAATAATTACCGGAAGAACCAAGCCCTGTCTGTCCTTGGTCTTGTCGTTAAACTGCTTACAAAAATCCATAATCGGAATACCATGCTGTCCGAGTGCCGGGCCTACTGGAGGTGCAGGATTTGCCTGTCCTCCGGTACAATATAGTTTAATTTTTACTTTTACTTTTTTTGCCATAATCTTTCCTTTGTCTTTAGATCCCCGCTTCCGCGGGGATTTGTTTGACGTATAACTTATAGCCCTCCGGGCTTTAAATTATTATCTCACTAAACTTTTTCTATCTGCCAGGCTTCCAGTTCAACAGGTGTTGGTCTGCCAAAGATAGATATCATTACTTTTATCTTTCCCTTTTCAACATTTGCTTCTTCTATATTCCCGTTAAAATTTTTAAACGGACCTTCTTTAACACGAACCGCTTCCCCCGATTTAAAAACAATTTTTGGCACGGGTTTCTCTTTCGCCTCTTTTGTCTGCTGCAAAATATCTTCTACCTCTGCATCCGAAAGCGGTACAGGCATTGTTTTCGTTCCCACAAATCCCGTAATACCCGGCGTATTCTTAATGATGTACCAGGTTTTATCATTAAGATCCATCTCTACAAGAAGATACCCCGGGAAAAATTTTCTTTCCGTGATCTTCTTCTCTCCCTCTCTTATTTCCGAAACCTTTTCGGTTGGGATCAAGACAGTAGCGATCATCTCTTTTTTCTTAGGATCAGCCACAAGCTGTTTATCTAAAGACTTCTTCACGTTATCTTCTTTTCCTGTCATCGTATGAATTACATACCATTTCATTTTCATTAGAAAACCCCGCTTATCAAAAAGTTTATGATCCTCGAAAGAATCAGGTCACAAACACCGATAAAAAGCCCCATCAACAAAGTCGAAACAAGCACAACAATAGTTGAAGTTGTCAAATCACTTCTTGAAGGCCACGAAACTTTTTTCATTTCCGTTTTTACCTGTTCAAAAAATTTTCCTATGCCCAACATGTTTACCTTCTTTTTTTTTCTTTCGCGCCTTAAATGGCAGGAGAGACAGGCCTCGAACCTGCAACCCCCGGTTTTGGAGACCGGTGCTCTGCCAGTTGAGCTACTCTCCTACTTAATTTCCTTATGAACTGTATGTTTTCTGTCAAACTTACAATATTTTTTACGTTCCAAACGATCCGGGGTATTCTTCTTGTTTTTTACGGACGTATAATTCCTGTTTTTACAGATTTCACATTGGAACGTTATAATTTCTGTTGCAGCTTTTTTCTTAGCCATTAATTTTCCTTACCTTTGCTAACATACAAAAAAAACCGGAACTGTTATTTAGTTCCGGTTTCTCATTTATTCAATTATTTCAGAGACTACTCCTGCACCTACTGTGTGTCCGCCTTCTCTTATAGCAAATCTGAGTTCTTTTTCCATCGCCACTTTTGATATCAATTCTATTTCCAGTGTTACATTATCTCCCGGCATTACCATTTCTACATCTTTCGGAAGCGTCGCCACACCCGTCACATCCGTTGTTCTGATATAAAACTGCGGTCTGTATCCGTTAAAAAAAGGTGTATGTCTTCCGCCTTCTTCTTTGCTCAGGATATATATTTCAGCCTTAAACTTCGTATGCGGTGTTATTGATCCCGCCTTTGCCAAAACCTGTCCTCTTTCAAGATCTTTCTTTTCTATTCCTCTTAAGAGGATCCCTACATTATCTCCTGCCTGACCCTGATCCAACAATTTCCTGAACATTTCTACTCCGGTTACTGTTGATTTGCGAGTATCAGTTAATCCTACGATCTCTATTTCTTCTCCAACCTTTACTTCTCCTCTTTCTATTCTGCCTGTTCCTACTGTTCCTCTTCCCGTGATACTGAATACATCTTCTATCGGCATCAAGAAAGGTTTATCTATATCTCGAACAGGTGTAGGAATGAACTCATCTACTGCATTCATAAGTTCCCCGATAAATGCACAATCCGGATTATCTATCGCACCATTAGCTTCCATAGCTTTCAAAGCGCTTCCTTTGATGATCGGTGTATCATCACCGGGAAATTCATATTTACTCAAAAGTTCTCTTACTTCCAGCTCAACAAGATCCAACAGTTCCGGATCGTCTACCATATCAACTTTGTTCATACATACTACAAGCGCAGGTACGTTTACCTGTCTTGCAAGCAGTATATGTTCTCTTGTCTGAGGCATCGGGCCGTCTGCTGCTGATACTACCAGAATAGCTCCGTCCATCTGCGCTGCACCGGTAATCATATTCTTAATATAATCAGCATGTCCCGGACAATCTATGTGAGCATAATGTCTTTTTTCTGTCTCATACTCAACGTGCGCTACAGCTATAGTTATTCCTCTTTCCTTTTCTTCCGGAGCTTTGTCAATTGTATCAAAAGCTCTTAACTCTGCCATGCCCTTGTTTGCCAGGTACATTGTTATTGCTGCTGTCAATGTAGTCTTACCATGATCAACATGCCCTATTGTTCCTACGTTTAAATGCGGTTTTGTTCGTTTAAATTTTTCTTTGGCCATTATTTCCTCCTTAGCCTGATTATGTTTTTTGAAAAATTTTAATTCTTACGCCGTTTATATATTATATTTCTACAAAACTTTTTTTCATGGAGCCCACGGCCGGAATTGAACCGGCGACCCCATCCTTACCATGGATGTGCTCTACCGGCTGAGCTACATGGGCCTTTTGTTAAAAAATTTTTTTTGTATATACATAAAAACACATAAACGTCCCCATCGCTTGACTTTAGCCAGCTTTATAAAGGATCTGTGTTTATTGTTTTCTAACTCTCGTGATGTCGGAAGTACGATTTTACCAAAAAAGTAGGTTATGTCAAGCTTTTTTTAAAAAAATTTTTGTTAGAAATAAAAAATTAATATTTTCCTTGCTAACTTTCGTGTACCCTCATGAAAATCGTTCAAAAACCATGCAATTTTTTTATAATTTTTGTCACTAAATACACGTGCCAATCTGCAAGTTTGACACAACTTAATATCACCCATCCAGCCAAACAAGAATGCATTTATGCATTTTTGTTTGCAACTTCCACTGTTTTACCAGGCGTCACATAGCTAATCCAGCTAAACGAAAACGCATGTCCAACCCGCTCCATATGTACTTCCACCATTTAGCTAATCCAGCTAAACGAAAACGCATGTCCAACCCGCTCCATATGTACTTCCACCATTTAACTCATCCAGCCAAACGAGAATGCATGTCCAACCCGCTCCATATGTACTTCCACCATTTAA
>Ga0307991_1001466_pt1 | contig 16420 bp, 20 predicted proteins | sample EllFjometagen131_FD_203146 | JGI IMG/M metagenome (GOLD analysis project Ga0307991, IMG submission 203146) | Marine microbial communities from Ellis Fjord, Antarctic Ocean - #131 | ecosystem: Environmental > Aquatic > Marine > Unclassified | place: Southern Ocean | collected 2014-10-08
TTTATTTAGAAGTCTTTCCTTGGGTATTACCGAAGAAAATCTAGAAAAGCTACCAATTAAGGACAGCGGAGAATCGGGCGATAGTGCTTTGATGGAGAGATTAGCTGGCAAGTTACTGTTAAGGGTGGAAAAAGCCGGGAGGATAGCTTATATTGACTACCAGGGCTATCGTCATGATATTAGCAAAGATAATTTGATGGATATCTTTAGAAGTTTATCTTTGGGTATTTCCAATGAAAATATCTACAAAATTCCAGTTGGAGAAACAGAATAAAATTTAATTATTTTATATTCAATAAAACCCATCACCTAGAAGGCGATGGGTTTTAGTTGGGGTGTGATTGTTCTAGCTTAGTTCTTTTAATTTCATAGCTAATTTAAGCTGGCTTTATATGGTTTATGCTATGCTAATTAAACTTAGATATAGAGTTAATAGGTAAATGCAAGGGGAATATTATTAAGTATGATAATTTGTTATACTATAATTAAATAAGCTTTTTATTAGGAATTTTCTAATAACTTAAAAATATGTCAAAAGAATCAAAAAATAAAGCTATTGCTATCTTCGAAGGTAAAAATATTCGTCGTCATTGGGACGAAGAAAAAGAACTGTGGTATTTTTCAGTTATAGATATTGTTAAAGCGCTAACTGACAGCGTTGACGCTGGTGCTTATTGGAGAAAGCTAAAGCAAAGACTTAAAAAGGATGGTAGTGAGATCGTGACAAAATGTCACGAACTGAAGTTTATGGCTAAAGATGGTAAATATTATAAATCTGATTCAGCTGATACTGAGGCTGTTCTTCGTCTTATACAATCCATTCCATCTCCTAATGCAGAGCCATTTAAGTTGTGGTTGGCGCGTGTTGGCTATGAGCGCTTGGAAGAAACGGCTGATCCTGAGTTAGCCATTAATCGTGCGCTTAAAACATATCTACAAAAGGGCTATAGTTCGTCATGGATTAATCAAAGACTCAAGAGCATTGAAATTCGTAAAGACTTGACTGACGAATGGGAAAAGAGAGGCGTTAAAGAAGGATTGGAATTTGCAATTTTAACTGATGAAATTAATAAAGCTTGGACAGGAATGACCACAAAAGAATATAAAAAGCTTAAAGATTTAAAGAAAGAAAATTTGCGTGACAATATGACTAATATGGAATTAGTTTTAAATATGCTTGCCGAGACTGCGACCACAGAAATATCTAAAAAAATTGAGCCAAAAGATTTAATTGAAAACAAAACTGTGGCACGTGAAGGCGGAGATGTAGCCGGAAATGCCAGGCGTGAAATTGAATCAAAGACAAGTAAAAAAGTGATAAGTAGTAAAAATGCGAAAACATTACTGAATAAAAAAAGCGAGGAAATTAAAATAAGTTAAGTGTAATTTTAAGGCAATTTGCTTCGTTATTAAAATTTAATTATTTTATATTCAATAAAACCCATCACCTAGAAGGTGATGGGTTTTAGTTAAGGTGTAATTGCTTTGATTTTCTTCTTTTAATTTCATAACTAATTTAAGCTGGCTTCATCGGGGATGTGCTATGGTTACAGAGGAAAAAATATCTGGAAGTTTTAGCTCGTTCAAGAGTTTGTTGGTCGCTTATAAATGATTAAAATAAATATATGGAAAAACAAACAGTGAAGGAATTAACGGAAAATTTTGAAGATTGTGCTAATAAATCAGAAAATGAAATTGAATTTTGGTTTGCTAGGGATCTGCAGTAATTACTGGGTTATAGTGAATGGAGGAATTTTTTAAATGTAGTTTTAAAAGCGAAAAAGGCTTGTGAACTATCTGGGACGATAGTTTCTGATCATTTTGTTGATATCAACAATATGATGAAATTTGTACAATCAAAATTAAATACTGAGTATATTATAAAGGGTGGAGCGAGACAAGAGGTTTTAGAGTTGTCAGAAGATGCTTTAAGGGAAGTGATCCTCAATGCAATTGTTCATCGGGATTATTCTATCAGAGGAGCTAATATACAAATCAATGTTTATTCCGATAGAGTTGAGATTATTAATCCTGGTGGACTGGTAAAAGGAATAACTTTAAAAGATTTGGGAAAAAAGAGCCTCTCTCGAAATAACTTACTTTTTGGTTTGATGCAAAGAATGGACTTAGTTGAAAAAAGCGGTTCAGGATTTTTGCGAATTAGAAGGGCTTTAAAGAAATATAAAATGACTGGTCCTATAATTGAAACAAATGAGTATTGGTTTACGTTAACATTTCCGAGACCCGATTTACAAAAAAAGAGCCTGCGTGAAAGATTTGAGGATAATAAAAGCGTGGAAAAAACTACCCAGAAAATATTAGATTTAATAAGGGAAAATCCATACATTTCTCGAAGAGAGATTGCTGATAATTTAGGGAATATAACCGCAGACGGAATAAAATATAATTTATCCAAGCTTAAACGAGAAGGATTGATTAAGCGTGTCGGTCCGGATAAAGGTGGGTATTGGGAAATAATAAAATAATTATAATTTGCCAAGCGGTTGGAAGAAAGGAAATTAACGCGTCAGTAAATCAATCGGGTTGCTGGATATTGAATTAAGTAATTCTGCTGAAGCTCAAGCTCAATTAGAATTTAAGAAGGTGTGCAATCGGGCAGAGATTATACTTTATTATTTTTTTAAAGTTTCTTTATCACACTTATGCTAGTATATAAGAGTTCTTAATTATTTAAATTATATTTTAGGGAGGGGCTTAAACTCATTTAAGTCTTGAAAAGTTTTTTAGGAAATGGTATAATATTTATACTAATTCATAAAAAAGTCTATGAAGCTGAATGATTTCAAAAATAAAATAGGAAAGTTGCTAATTTTCGATAAAAAATCGTTAAGTTTACTTGAAAAAGACAGTAATAATCTTAATGCCAATCTTAAATATTGGCTAAAAAATAGCGATTTAGTCACTTTAAAGAATGGAAGCTATCTTTTTAAAGATAAATATAACAAGGAAAGTAATAAAGATGGCTATTTAGAATATATTGCCAGTCAGCTGTTGCGCCCTTCATATTTATCTTTAGAATATGTTTTAAATAAGTATCAGATGCTGAGTGAGCCAGCTAGAGCTTTAACATCAGTTAGCGTCAAAAGTACCCGCGAATTTTTAAATGAACTTGGTGTTTGGCGTTATTATTTTTTACCGACTAAACTATTTTTAGGATATAAGATCAAATATTTTAAGAATCAACCCGTGGCTGAGGCCTCTAAGGCTAAGGCGCTGTTTGATTTTCTCTATTTACGTTTTCGTCGCGGTCAAGTTGCCACTGCCGAGAGTCTAGAAAATCTGCGTCTAAATTTAGAAAACATGGAGAAAAAAGACTGGCGGGAGCTTGATTCTTATTTTAAACTTTTGTCGGCAACGCGCTGGCAAAAACTGAATAAATTATTAAAAAAATATGTTGCTTGAACTTCTACGAGAATTTGTTAATTCTAAGCGAGCTTTGGGCTGGCCTGATTTTGTTATCAAAAATGCCATCAAAGAATATTTGCAATATCCGGTTCTATCTTTTATTTATGGTTCGTCAGAATATCAGAATTTTGTATTTATGGGTGGTTCTGCTTTGCGGATTGTTTATAATTTACCACGTTTGTCAGAAGATCTAGATTTTAATTTGACGTCGAGCGATTATAAAAGATTGGATTTAAATGAACTTGGTGAAAAGTTAAAACAGTATTTTAAAGATAAATTTTTAATGATCATTAGTTTTCGGGTTCAGGGTAATCTTCGTCTCTATTTAAAATTCCCGATTTTAAGAGACTTAGGGCTTGCTAGTAGCGTAGCCGATAGTGATTTTTTATATGTTAAAATCGAATCATCCCGAGAAGATTTTATAAATCCTGAATACGAAATTACGCCTGTGTCTGGTTTTGGTTTTAATTTTATAGTTCGATCCTATAACTTAAAATTTTTAATGACTGGAAAAATCGGAGCAATTTTAGAAAGGAACTGGTTCAAGGGAAAGAAAAATGAAATTGATATCAAGGGCAGGGATTATTATGATTTATTTTGGTATTTAGAAAAAGGAGTCCAACCGGATTATCCTAACTTGTCGGCTAGTTTAAAAATAAATGATGAGCAGGAATTAAAAGCAGTGTTACGGAAAAAAATTTCCACCGCAGTTACCACAAAGAAATTGCTTTACGATTTGGTTAATTTTTTTGGTGAACAAGAATTTATTTCCAGCTTTTGCAAAAATTATAAGATAATTATTGGTAAATATTTAAATAATTAAACTTCAATAGAAAATACTATTGGTCAGCATTATACTAATATAGAACTTGAAAAACTTGAAAATGAAAGAGATGAAATTGTATTTAAAATTAAAGAGCAGACCCTCGGAACAGCTACAAGATCAGAGGCTATAAAAATTAGAAATGAAGTGGTAAATATATATCAGTCTACTGAGCATATTGTAATTATTGATTTTTCTGGTGTAGCTATAGTGTCATCATCTTTTGCGGATGAGTTGCTTGCAAAGATGATCTTTAATTTAGGTTATATTCAATTTCAAAATGTATTTAAAATTAGAAATACAAATTCTCCAATTGATTCTATAATAAATACAGCAATAGAAAAAAGACTGAGTGAAAGATAATAATTAGGTTTTAGAATAGATTTATCTAAAATTAGCCAATTATTAATGTATTGATTTTTATAAGAATATTTGCTATATTTATCATACAAGTTGAGCTATATATATTAATGCTATTTTGCTAAGTGTTTCATAGGAGAAAATTTTGTTAAAAAAGTTTAGCTCGTATTGAAAATCTTTATGGGGTGTATGCAAACACCCTATGTGACACTTATTAGAATGGCATTTTTTATTTTCTATAGCGGTATTAGTAGATAAAATAAAATTGAAGACAAACATAAAACTCCTGTTTAAAAAACAGGAGTTTTTGTATTGAATAAAATGTTATCTGCTTGTTATTAGGGCTGTGATAAAGTTTATTAGAAAGAGAAGCGTTGTTGTGCTCAATTAAGGATTAGATTCGATAAATTTAAATTTTAACATAAATTTATTAAACACTTATAAAAATGATTATTTACTTTGACGAATCATATGATGGTAATCATAAATATCTTATACTAGGAGCTTTATTTAATCCGCATCCTAAATTTTTGCACCAAGGCCTTATTAGAATAAAAAAAGATTATAATTTTTATGATAGAACCAATGGAAAACCACTTGAATTAAAGTATAATAATTGTACAAACGCTAACTCTTTAAAAGTGGGATGTGAAGCTATTAATTTATTTTTTAAAAGCACGAGTTATTTTAGGTGTGTCGTTATAGATCAAAGTATATTAGATCTAAATTATTTTGGGAAAAAACATGAAAAAAATAGTATAAAAATGGCCAGAGTTTATAAAAAATTTGCTGAGCTATTGTTGGCTCATAGTACGGATCACATTTATAATGGAGTTTTATTAACAGACGAATTAACTAGATGTAAGGGGGATGAATTTATTTCATTAATGCAAAATGATTTTTGTTCACCGTCTGGACATTATTGTGATGTGGCAAATAAGCCGACCCTAAAACATATAAGTGATATAAAATCTCATTTAGAAAATTATCATATAAATCAAATTAATGATGTATTGATTGGATGTGTTTTGAACAATTTAGTGCCAACTGTAAAAGAATTTAAAAATAATCTTAGATTATATTTAATAAAAAAACTTGAAGTTGATGATTTATTAAAGACAAGTTATCCGTGGACGCATTATTCTAAGACCTATGTTGAAACCTATACTCCAAAATTTAGTATTTGGTATTGGGAACCTAAAACTAGAAAATAACAAAAAACCCTCCTTTAAAAGGAAGGTTCTTTGTTTGGTCTAAGTCCTGGCGAAGATATTATCGGTAGTCGAATATATTTCAACACCTCTCCTCACTACTCTGACCTAAAATTATAATAGCATAGATTTAGAAAGAGAACAAGAAGGGGGGGGCAAAATGTCACGTTTTAAAAATGTTAACTTCTAACACTAGGAGAGAAATTAAATTTTGGACCAAGATGAAGAGATAAGCTCTGGCTCTTACCTACAGAACTGTGCTGAGTCGCCACAGATGGTCGCTGAACGGTTTAATGTCTAACATATTGCTTCGAGGTAGTTGGACATTAAATTAAGTGCTGAGGTTGAAGCTCGGGTTCAATTAGAATTTAAGAAGGTGTGTAATTGGGCAGAGATTATAATTTATTATTTTTTTAAATCTTCTTCATCGACTTTATGTTATACTGAAAGTAGTTTATTATTTTTATGTGTCTAAAAATATGAGTAATATAAATGTAAAAAAATCAATTGCTATTTTTGACAATGAACCAGTGCGTCGAGTTTGGCTGGATAAAGAAGAAAAATGGGTTTTTAGCGTGGTGGATGTTGTTAAAATCTTAACAGAGAGTCGGGATGCTCGTACTTATTGGAAGGTTTTAAAGCATAGACTTATAGCAGAGGGTTCAAATCAAACGGTTACAAATTGTAACCAATTGAAATTGGTAGCTTCGGATGGAAAAATGAGGCTTGCGGACGTGGCGGACGTTGAAACTGTTTTTCGACTTATTCAGTCTATTCCATCGCCTAAAGCCGAACCATTTAAACTCTGGCTCGCTAGGGTCGGTTATGAACGAATGCAAGAAACCGTTGATCCAGAATTAGCGATAAGTCGTGGTCGTAAACATTGGCAGATGATGGGAAGAAGCCAGAAATGGATTGAACAAAGAATGACTAACGTTGAGACAAGAAACAAGCTTACGGATTATTGGTCAGATCACGGAATTGACAAAGGCGAAGAGTTTGCCAGACTTACAAATATTATTCATCAAGAATGGAGTGGACTTTCTGTTAAGAGTCATAAGAAAATTAAAAAATTAACACATCACAATCTCCGCGATCATATGAGTGAAGCGGAAATGTTATTTACTTCTTTAGCTGAACTTTCAACTGGAGAAATTTCAGAAAAAGAAAAAGCCGAGGGGTATAATAAAAATGAAATTGTTGCCAAAAAAGGTGGAAAAATTTCAGGTGATGCTCGCAAAGCATTAGAGAGTCAAATTGGCAAAAAAGTTGTTAGCCCGGAAAATTATCTGCCAATTAAAAAAGAACCAAAAAAAATAAAGTAATTCCTGTCTGGCTAATCATAATACTGATAGTGAGAAAGCCGCTATTACTAGTTTCCGCCATGTCTATGCTCACGATCCAGTTAATCCTTTAGCTTGGAACATTGTTCGGGCCATCGCTTATAATGGTAGGAGTAGATAAAAGAAAATTAGCTTATAAAATATAAAACCCCTATTTTTAAATAGGGGTTTTTGTATAGAAAAACCATCTTTTTACTTATCCACAGTCCAGCTCTTGCCTTTCGGTTTAGTTTCGGGTATAATATAGTTATGAATAAATTATAAAGTAAATATGGCTATATTAACTAAAAAACAGAAGCAGGTATTTGACTTCATTGGTGACTACGAAGCTCAAAAGGGTTATTCTCCCTCTCTGAATGAAATTAAAGATGAGATTGGTGCTTCGGCAGTTTCAACTGCTCATGAACATGTGGCTAATCTTATTGCCAAAGGGCTTATAAAAAGAGTGAAGGGAGTGGCCCGTAGTTTAGAACTGGCCAGAGTAAAATTTGGTGCTACTATGGCAGTGCCGCTGGTTGGTTCAATTGCCTGTGGTGAACCAATTGAAGCTTTGGAGATACCGGATGAAGTTGTTCAGATTGTTGAGGATCAAAGATTTGGAAGTGGGGAATTATATGCTCTTAAAGCCAAGGGGGACTCAATGGTTGGTGATGGTATCTTTAGTGGTGATTTCTTAATTATTAAAAAGCAGGCCTGGGCAAATAATGGTGATACAGTAGTGGCAATTATTGATGACAATGAAGCCACTCTAAAGCGATTCTACAAAGAGAGCCATAACATTCGCCTACAGCCGGCAAACGACAGCTATGAGCCTATTTTTCGCCAACAGGTGGATGTCAGGGGTGTGGTAGTCAAGGTTATTCGTGACTTAGTGCGTGCTTAATTAACTTATTTATAATTAATTTTAAAATATATGTTTTCTTCAATCTCCTCCGGTCAAAAAAAGCTTGTTAATCGTCTTAATCAGGATTCTTCTCGTGAACGTCGACAATTACGTGTTAAGTATGACAAATTAATGCGTTCTCGTCCGGTTTTAATCTGGGCCAGATAAAAACAAATGAATAACAAGTTATAAAACCCCCTATTTTGTGAAATAGGGGGTTTTGTATGTAGGTCCTTGACTTTTATGTCCAATAGGATATAATAACTATGTAGTTAATTTAAGGTTAAATTTATATGGAAACAGTTTACTTTTATGATCAAGATTCAAAAAGCTGTCCAGTAAAAAAATATTTAAAACAATATTCAATAAATACAAAAGATAAAGAAGCAGTCGTTAGAAGAAAACAGAAAATATTAGCTGATATAGACGCCAAAATACAACATGTTCAAGAAAATCAGGGACGACCAACGCCACCAATTTCCAAACCCTTGCATGGATATAGTTGTTTTGAAATATTAAATCCGAAAGATGCAAAAACAGTGATTAGAATTCTCTATTTTCGTTATCGAGAAAAAATTGTATTACTTCATGCTTTTGAGAAACCTGCTAATTATAGAACGGATAAAGAAAAGAAGATGGTGGACAGACAAAATAAAATAGGTGAAAAATATTTAAATATTTTTAAATTAAATCCAACAAATTATGAAAAATATCAATAAAATACAAAAAAATATAGATCCAATAGCTGAAGCTAGAGGTGGTAAATATTTTAAACAATACTCAAGAGAGGCTAAGGAAAGAATAAAATTAGGTGTTGAAATTTACAATGCAAGAGAAATATCGGGCATGAGTCAACAAAAATTAGCTAAACAAGCTAAAACTACTCAAAAAGTTATATCAAGAATTGAAAATGGTGATGTTAACGTTGGTTTTTCTTTACTTAATAGGATAGCGAGTGTTTTAAGTTTTAATTATGAAAACTGGAGCAATATTTTAGGATTTAGTGTTCCGTATAAGTTTTTATTTATTGGCAGTAAAACAGCGAACAACACTACTAAAATTAGAACAAATTCTTTTGCTTGTGAGACATATAATTTATTAATTAGATAAAAAATATGAAAAATGTTTGGTCAATAATTTGTGAAAAATCTTCTATAGATTCTAAAACTAATTTACTGAGTTTATTTAATTGTGTTGAAGAAATAAAATTAGAGATAGATAAAGATAAGATGCCTAAAACTGAAAAGTTAGTTATACCGGTTAATTTTCAGCTTATTAGTCTTTGGGCTATTGAAGAGACAGAAAAAGAAAGTATCCTTGAAATAAAGGTGGAAATTATAGATCCAAAAGGTAAAATTTTAAATGAATTTTTAAATACTCTTAAATCAAAAAAAGGGGATAAGAGATTGAGAAGCATAACTAATATACAAGGGATGCAAATAACAGAAAATGGAAGGTATTGTTATCGAATATCACAAAAAAAAGGTAAACAATTTGAGATTGCTTCTGAGATATACATCGACGTTAATTTGTTGTATAAGAAATTGGGAAAATGATTAATAATTAATAATAAATTTATGCAACATCATTGGTCAGTCTTATGTCAAAGTTCAGCGATTGATATTGATAGTAATTTACTCAGTCTCTATGATTGTTTAGAAGAAGTTAATGTGAATACACAGGCTAAGCCTGGTGCTACAATTAATTTGCCTATTAATTTTGAGGTGGTTAGTTTTATTAGTGATAATCAAACCAAAGGGAATCGTAAAATTAATTTAAAGGTACAATTATTTGATCCCAAGGGTAAGCAGATTAATGAATTTGGTGGAGAGTTGTTTTTTAAGGAGGGTTCTAAGCGCTTGCGCAGTCGCTTAAAAATTCAAGGCTTAACTTTAAGTGAATCCGGTGTTTATAATATGCATTTGAATTTTGAAGGGGTGGAAGACGTTGATTTTAAAGCCGACTGTGATTTACCTTTGGAGGTTAATATTAGTTACAAGATTTTGTAGTTTTTTTATTATATTTGTTGATGTTAAAAAAGTCCGTTAATACGGACTTTTTTTGTTAGCTAGATGTTATTAATGCCATGTTAAAATAGTATTTATAAAAAACGGACCCCCTTGCGGGAGTCCTCGGAGTCTGCTTCATAAAAATGAAACACACCATTTGTATAATCAGTATAACAATTAAAATATTTTTTAGCAAACATGGATATTAAGGAAGATAAAAAAGCAGAATTAATTAAAGATTGGAGTTTATTAAAGATTAAAATCCACTTTTCCAGTTTAAATAAAAAATATTTTCTAGAAAGGGAAATATGGTGGGCTGGCATTGGTTCTAACGTCGGGCATGAAGAGGATGGTAAGAATAAAGGATTTGAAAGACCGGTCTTAATTTTAAAAAAATTTAATAAATATCTAGTGTTAATAATTCCTCTATCTTCAAAAATTAAAACTGATAACCTACTATTATAAAATAAATTTATCAAATACATTTAGTTCAGTAATTATCTCGCAGTTACGTATTTTGAGTTCTAAGCGATTAATCAGAAAAATGGGAAAATTAAATCAAATACAATTTCAAGCAATTTTAGATAAGATATCTCTTTGGTGGTAATAAAAACGGACCCCCTTGGTGGAGGTCCTTAGAATTTGGATAGCTTAATGTCTTTTTCTTAATAACAATCTTCTGACATTCTTTCCATTATAATCAAATTTTCTCCTATTCGGGCGAAGATATGTCCGACGATTGATAAAGTGAGGATTACTAGACCCATGATTAATTGGTCAGAATTGGACAGATAGTAGGGTTCTTCAACAAAATTGTAAGTCATATTAATGCTAGCAAAAATTATTATCGCTAGCGCCAGACAAGCATTAATTTTGCAGAAACGATAAACTTTATTACCCCTAATAATTAAAGCTGTTCGGAGATAGGAGCCAAATATGCCCCAAATTATTGAATTAATTATTGCACCTTTGGAAACAATAAGGGCAATGACGAAAAATATCAAGCCTAAAATAACAAACCTGAATATTTCATTGTTAGTAATTTTTTTGATAAATTTTTTCATGACTAAGTATTTTGGTTAGAAATAGAAAATTTTATAAATATTTATTATTTTAAAAGAGCTAAAAAAATGTAGATACTAGTATTTCATCATAAATAATTGATTGAGTCAAATTTCATTGTTGATTATTTATAATGTTAGTGTTCGCACTCTCTAATTTATTATTTGACTACATATCATTTATGATATATAATGAAGAGTATAAAATTAAGTTTTATTGTAATTCTCTTAAGCAGAAAGAGCCTGTTCGTGAACACATAGAAGCTATATTACGATAAAGACAAACAGAAAATTCAAAAATATATTGAATTTCTACGTGTTAGTAATGGTTATTTAGATGAACTCTATAGCCGCCATATAATTGGCAAGCTTAGGGAACTTAGAGTGGATATTAATCATAATTTTCATCGTATCATCTATTTTACTTATATTGATAAAAATATTATCCTACTTCATGCTTTTTTTAAAGAAGACCAAGAAAACTCCGACACGAGAAAAAATAATTGCTTTACGTCGTTATCATCAAATCATTAATCAATAATAGTATGTCAACTAAAAAAAATAAATACATCGGTGGTGATTTCTCTAATTATTTGGCTGAAGAGTTAAAAAATCCACGTAATAAGGCTTTATTTGATGAGCACGGCCGACAATTGGAGATTGCTTATCAAATATTGCAATTACGCAGGAAAAGGCAGATGAGCCAAGCGACTTTGGCTAAAAAAATAGGCAGTACTCAAAGTAACGTTGCTCGTATGGAAGGTGGTAATCAAAATCTTAGTATAAAATTACTAAATAAAGTCGCTTTAGCGCTAGAGGCAAAATTAAGTATTCAATTGTCTTAGATTTCTATATTAAATATATAAAAAACGTTGTTGTTTTTAGTTATCTATTATATAATAATTTTAGTAATTAAATATAAATTTAAGTTTTATGTCGGCTAAAAATTATCAACGTATTCTACAAATTGGCGTTTTTGCCTCTTTGGCTGTGGTTTTTCTGGTTTTTTCCAATCTTCTCTTTCCTTACATATCCTCCAAGCAGTTGAGCTTTAATATTTTAATTGAAGCTTTGTTGCCTTTTTGGTTGTTGTTAATTTGGAAATATCCTGCCTTTAGACCACAACGTTCTCCGATTACCTGGGGTTTATTGGCTTATTTATTGGTGATTTTAGTTTCTTCTTTTACCGGTGTTGATTTTAATCTTAGTTTTTGGGGTGATGTTGAGCGTTTACTGGGCTTCTTTCATATCTTTCATTTCTTTATTCTATATCTCTATATTATTACCGTTTTTCGTAATAAGGAAGATTGGTATTGGTTATTATCAGCTTCAGTTTTAGCAGCTAGCGTGGAGGCAATTATTATTATTGCCCGTGGTCAAGATATTGGCACCATTGGTAATACTGCTTATGTTAGCGGTTATTTAATGTTTAATTTATTTTTTGCTGTTTTATTATTGCTACGCACTTCTTGGCAGAAACAATGGCCATTTTATATTACTATTGTTTTAATGCTAATCGCTTTCTTTAAAGCTGATACCTCGGGCGCAATTATTGGCCTGGGTCTGGGTTTATTATTTCTCTTATTTCTATTGGGCATATTTGCCTCTCGTCGCCTATGGCGACGCAGTTCACTAATTGTGTTTGTGGGTGTCTTGCTTATGGTTGGTGCTTTGTTTTCCCAATATAATCAGCCTTGGTTTAAAAATAATTCTTTTTTACACGATTTGAGTGCTAACAAGGCAACCTTTCAAACACGTTTGATTTCTTGGCGCGGAGCTCAGGCTGACTTTCATTTACATCCCTGGTTGGGTAATGGCTTTGGTAATTATGCCATGATCTTTGATCGTCAGTTTGATCCTAAATTTTTTGATTATTCAACCTCAGACACCTATTTTGACAGAGCACATAATAATTTAATCGATATTACTTCCACAACTGGTGTTATTGGTCTCTTGGCTTATTTAAGTATTTTTGTGGCTGCCGCTTTAGTTTGGCGTCGAAAAATTGTTAGCGAAGGGAAGAGAATCAGACCCGGACGCGAGGGTTTGCTAATGAGAGAATTGTTAGTTATAGCGGCTTTGCTTTTGGCTTATTTTATTCAGAATTTAGCTGTCTTTGATTCTTTGGTTACCTATATCCCTTTAATGCTAACCCTGGGTTATTTAGTCAGTCTAACGCAAAAGAATGATGAGACTGAGGATTTAATTTTAGCCGAAGCTAGTGGCACTGCTACCGCTGGTAAAGAGCTTTTCTTTTTAATCTTATTTTCTCTTGTTTCCATTTTCTTTATTTATCAATATAATATTCGCCCCTTAGTCATGATGAAGACTGTAATTAATGGCTATGCTGATTTATCCTATGGTAATTATGATCAGGGTTTTAGTGAATATCAGGAGGCTTTGTCTATGGATACGCCACTTGATCGGGATGCCCGCAACACCTTGGTCAATCTAGTTATTGGCAAACCTACCATATTTACCAATTTAAAGAGCGAAAATGTTAAGGAATCATTAAATTATGTTTTATCTTTATCAGAGAAAAATTTGCAGTACAATGAAAATGATAGTTTGGCACAAATGCAAGTTGCTCAATTATATGATATTGCTTCTCGTTATTATTCTCAGGAACCGGTACTTTTCAAGCTTTATTCTGACAAGGCCTTAGAGGCCATTGGAAAATCTTCAGCTGTTAGTCCTGGTCGTATTCCTGTCTATTTTATTAAAGCGCAAATTCAGGCTAATCGTGGTGATTTAGCTGGTGCCGAAGAATCATTTTTAATTGCCTATAACTTAAATCCAAATTATGTCGAAGTTCACTGTCAGTTAGCTAATTATTATTTTTTAACTGAATCTGATAAATATATTGATTATAGTAATGGCTGTCTTGAACGTGGTGGCAAGAATCTAATGCCTTCAGCCTTAGCTGGGGCGGTTGCTCATTATCAGGAGAATGAAGATAATGGTCACCTACTTTTAGCCTATCGCCTATCAGCTGCTCAAGGAAGTAAAGAGGCACTTCTGTATGCTAATTTAGCCAAGTTAGAGTTGCTTGCTGGTAATTTTGAGGCAGCTTTAAATAATGCAGTGATGGCAGCTGATATTAATCCAACTTTAAGACCAGTTGTTCAATCATTTATGCAAGACATTGAAAAGATGAAAAAAGAGCAAGTGAAATAGGAAATAATAATTTAACAAAGATATTTTAAAACGTCCGTTAATATGGGCGTTTTTTTGTTATGGAGTTTCATCAGTAATTTAATAAAATCTTCAGCTGTCTTCAGTCGTATTTTGCTAAGCTAGTCTTTGGTACCATAATTTGCCGATAAGTCTTTTGCCCTTAATATCAACGCGCCGTATTTAGGGGCAAAAGGCTACGGCCCTAATAATATGTTAATGCCCTTAATCCCTAAAAAGAAATCTAAATATCAAATTTTTTGGCAAACTTATCGCTGGTGGATATTAGTGTTTAGTTTTATCTTATTATTTTTTATTCTATTGAGCCCTTATATTTTTCGTTCCTGGACAAAATATCCAGAAGAATTGCGAGCTGAAATTTCCTGGCATAAGTTTGAATCTACTTTTACTTATAATTGTAGGGATGAATGTTTGTCTGAGCGTCAATCATATGCAAGTATTTGGCGTCCTATATATACTGGCAGACCAGAGTTATTTAGTGAGTTTTTTAATGAAGTTTTTGCTGGAGATAATGTTGAGTTGCAGACAGCTCTTATTAAAATAATGTCAGCTGATAAAAGTGATAAGAACTTGCCAGTTGTTTTGGGAAAAGTTATTGCTAGCCCAGAAGCTTCTTTGGAGAATAAGCGTTTAATTGTTAATTTTTTTCCTGAATATTTTAATGATGAAGTTTGGCTTCAGCAACTCAGAGTTCAGTTACTTGATGAAAGCTTGTCTTTGGACGATAGATTATATGCTCTTGGGTTATTAAAAGTATTTCCGAGCCAGGCTAGCGCTTTAAGTTTAAAAAAGATTATTTTAAGTAATGAGTCAGAGGTGTTGTTAAAACCTGCTTGTCAGCAGATTGATCAATGGTCAAGTGATTTATTTCTATGGTCTGATGTTGATATTGAAAAACTAACTCAACTAATTTTAGCTTCAAAGTCAGGTCCTATGCGTTGGCGTCGTTTGTGGCTCCTAAGTGATATTAAAATTGATAACTCTAAATTAAGCGAATTATTACAAGTTTTAGCCAATAATCAAAACTTAGATAATATTAGTCGCGGCATAGCCGCTGATGTTCTTAGTCAAAATTTTTTTATTGATATTAATACGCCTGATCCGGCGGCGGCGGAGTGGCAATTATTTTATGAGCAAATATAAATATATTTTAATTGGGCTATTAGCTGTATTGCAAATTATTGTTTTTAAATCTTCAGTATTAGCAATGGAGCCGGGCACGCTTTTGTATCGTACTTCCAGCAATGGCTTGATGTATGGCTATAGTAGCAAGGAACTGATTAAACAAAAAAATGGCATTATGACCCATATTTATCCAGGGCATGTGGCTATTTATACAGGAAAAGAAGATGGGGTTGATTATGTTGTTGAGGCTTTAAGCGGTGGTATTGTGAAGACTCCGGCTAAATATTTTATTAACGAATCTCTCGGTGAAGAATTGGTAGCCGCGAAACTACCCAGAGAGGCGAGCCCTTGGCAAAGGGCTCGGGCAGTGGCTTTGGCCAAGTATTTAGCTAGCGTTGACTTGGCTTATGACTTTGATTTTTCGGCGCAAAAAGGTCCTTGGAGCGGTGATTGGACTTGTGTTGGTTTAACCGAAAAGGTTTATGAAAGCGCGAACGCAGCCAATCCTGAGCGTTTAGGTTCCCTAGAATATGACTATACCTATTACGCCATTAATATTACGCCCGATGGTTATGATGGTGATAGTTATTATAACGATGAAGGGGATTGTTTTTCTAGTCGTCGAGAATTTTCTAAGATTGCTCGTCGGCAAAATACAATTTTACCAGCTCCGGAAATTATTGGTTATAATGCCGGTAAGGAATATGGAGGTAGCCGTTATGTATTTATACCTTATACTCAGGCTTTGCAAAGCAGTTTGCGCGATGTAGCGATTGATATTGAATTAAGCAGTAGTTTTAATGATAGTATGGTGCGAGGTAAGGTAAATAGCTTAGCTTTGATTTTGCAGTGGAGTCTGATTAATAATCCCATATCCAGTGTAAAAAAGATTGCTTCTGGTATTAGCAAAGGTTTAGGTAACTTATTTAACAGCACTTCAAAAACAGATGAGTTATTATGGGCTGAGTCAAATCCGGTTAATAG
>Ga0307991_1001467_pt1 | contig 16411 bp, 14 predicted proteins | sample EllFjometagen131_FD_203146 | JGI IMG/M metagenome (GOLD analysis project Ga0307991, IMG submission 203146) | Marine microbial communities from Ellis Fjord, Antarctic Ocean - #131 | ecosystem: Environmental > Aquatic > Marine > Unclassified | place: Southern Ocean | collected 2014-10-08
GTACAACAATGGGTGTGACGTTATTATAACAACTGGAGGACTTTCCGTAGATGCAGATGATGTCACCCTTGACGGAATAGTCCTGTCCGGGGCTAAGCTTGTATCTTACGGCTCTCCAATTCTGCCTGGGGCCATGTTCGCATTAGCCTACATGAATGGCGTTCCTATCCTTGGTATACCTGCCGCACTTTATTATTACAAGGCAACCGTGCTTGATATCTTTTTACCGAGGGCTATGAGTGGGGACACGATAACAAGAGATGATATTGTTAACCTGGGGCATGGCGGGTTATGCTTGAATTGTCCGGAATGTAATTACCCTGTTTGCCCTTTTGGAAAGGGGATTTGATGGGCGTACTTCTTAACAGGTTTATAGATGAAATAAAAAGACTGATTCACAATCATTCATTTAAGGGCGAAATGGTGTCTGTTTACGCACGGCCGTTGACGCCTGAAGAGGCAATAGGAAACCCGGAACATAACGATTATCCATTGCTTAAAGGAAAAGAGCGAATAATGGAGGCAGTCTTTCAGGGTGCAAGAGGTCATGCCTACTCAGATCACACCGGCAATTTTTCCGGGAGTATCGAGCAGGTTGTTAACCTTCCGATGGATTCTAATTTTCACAGGGCATTATTAATATCTACATCCAATGCTGTTTTAAGAAGGCTGGGGTTGATTAAAAAAAGCTGTCACTGCAAAGACGATGATCCGGTTAACTGCGCTACATATTTAGGAGATGCGCTCAGGCAGTTTTCTCCAAAACGTATTTTAATGATAGGACACCAGCCAAGGCTTCTGGAGGAGATATCAAAAAAATTTGATGTCCGGATTACAGATAGAGATCCGGATAACATTGGTAGGACAAAGTCAAGGGTTATAATTGAAGATCCGGAAAAATATAAAGATATTATGGAGTGGTCGGATTTCATCTTTGCAACCGGCACTACAATAGTCAATGATACAATAGACGGCTTTTTAGCGGATTTACCTGTAATGTTTTACGGAATAACAATAAGCGGAGCGGCAAAGATTTTAGGGTTAAATCATTTCTGCCCCTTAGGTAGGTGAAATATGTCATAAGGCATATTCAAAACTAACATTTAGCAATGCTTGAATAAATGACTAAATTAAACGACAGGATCCTTGATAAAAGATAGCTAATTGGTGTAATAATTAAACCAGTGATACTTTATAAATATTGTACACATTTAAATATGGATTTTTACTATGAACAAAAGGCCATTAGTTGGAATAGTGATGGGGAGCTCATCTGACAGCAGCGCAATGAGCGAATGTGAAGGTATGCTAAAAAAAATGGATATAGAATATGAGGTAACTGTGTCTTCCGCCCACCGGTCACCTGATAAAACCAGGGATTATTCAATTAACGCAGCTTCCAGAGGGATAGAGGTAATAATAGGGGGGGCCGGCTGGGCGGCGCACTTGGCCGGAGCATTGGCTTCGCATACAACACTGCCTGTTATAGGCGTTCCCATTGATTCTTCACCGTTGGCAGGCATAGATTCATTGTTGTCAACCGTGCAAATGCCACCGGGTGTTCCTGTAGCCACCATGGCAATAGGCAAAGGGGGAGCTAGGAATGCCGCTGTATTTGCAGCCCAGATACTGGCTCTCAAATATCCGGAAATTTCCGAAAAAGTAAAGGCATACAAAGAGGAAATGAAAGGCAAATAAAAGGCATAGATGAAGATTGAGCTATATTGCAAGAATTGATTCGGGTAAATCCCTTAAAAAAATCCTTGTCCATGCCTCAAAGGTTATAGAGGAAGGCGGTATTGTTGCCTTTCCTACTGAATCTTTTTATGGGTTAGGTGTAGATGCCACAAACCCTGAGGCAATAAAAAAACTGTACAAGTTAAAAAAAAGAGACTCAAGCCTGCCTTTACTCATTTTAATTCCGTCCATTGATGAACTTTCTAAATATGCAGTATCTGTTCCGCCAAAGGCAAGGGTAATAGGGGAAAATTTTTGGCCCGGAGGTATAACAATGATCTTTAAATCTTCCTCTATATTGCCGCCGGAATTGACGGCCGGCAAGGGAAAGGTAGGCATAAGGGTATCGAGTCATCCCATAGCCAACGGACTCTCACGGGAGGTTAACCTTCCTATCACAGCTACAAGCGCCAATCTTTCCGGTACACCTCCCTGCGTAAACGCTGATCAGGTTGCAGACCTTTTTGGCGATGACCTAGACCTTACATTAGACAGCGGGGCAACAGAAGGAAAAAATGCATCTACCATACTTGATGTAACAATAAATCCTCCTGTTATTATTCGAGAGGGGATCATAAGCATGGAAAAGATTATAAAAAGTGGTATAGTAGTTGTTCGAAACCTTTTGTGACTTTGAACATACAGGTTGATCAAAAAAATATGTGACTACTCACGTAGTCAGGCTGAAGGGGTTTAGACTGAAGGCTGAAGGGGTCCAAAAAGCTCGATTGACGCACTTTGGTGCAAAAAAAGCAAATTCTCGTACCAAACATGGCTTTAAAAAGAGCCATATTCCCATTTTTCCTAATCCCGCCTTTAGCGGGACCTTCAACCTAAATACCTGAGTTACAAAAATACAATAGATCTGTTAACCTCTTGATTATTTGAGTAATCATTCATTACTCAAGTGTTTTGAAAACACTAGGATATGAAAAAAACAAAAATTATTATAATTACCGGACTTTCAGGCTCTGGAAAGACTACAGCGATAAATGCTATAGAAGATGCCGGTTTTTTCTGCATAGATAACCTGCCTGTAATGCTGCTGCCGAAATTTTTAGAGCTAAGAAGAGAAACTGATTCTGTGATAGCAAAATTTGCCCTTGTTATGGATATGAGAGAGAAAGGCTTTCTCCAAAACTACCCGCAAATTTTTTATAAATTGAAGGCAGAGGGATACCTATTTGAAATAATTTTTCTTGAGACATCCACAGAGGTTTTGCTCAGGAGATATAGCCTTACCAGGAGAAAACATCCTCTTAGCAATGGAGGAGGAACTCTCAAGGGAATTGAAAAAGAGATAGAAGAATTGAAAGAACTAAGGGGCATTGCAAACCTCATAATTGACACATCGAACTATAATGTTCATGAATTGAAAGGGATTATATTAAATCATGTAAAAAAGGCGATCCCTGAAAAACAAATGATAATTTATATCCTGTCATTTGGATTCAAATACGGAATACCCCATGACGCAGATCTCGTTATTGATGTTAGATTTTTGCCAAACCCCTATTTTGTTCAGAGATTAAAAAATCTTGATGGCACTTATGAACAGGTCAGAAAATATGTGGAAAAATGGGAGGAAACAAAAAATTTTCTCGGAAAATATTTGGATCTACTTAATTATATAATCCCGTTGTATGAAAAAGAAGGTAAATCATCGTTGACTATTGCCATAGGGTGCACGGCAGGGATACACAGGTCCGTAAGTATAGCTGATATAATCTTTAAAGAACTAAAAAGAAAAACTAAGTTTATTACATTAGCGCATAGAGATATTGAACTTGATAGGTAATGAGTGAAATGCCCGAAAATTCAAAGGTTAAACAGCTTATAGATAAAGGTGTAAGTATTAAAAGCCCTGGCGCTATAACAATAGGGGAGGATGTTTCTGTTGATCTAATATCAGGTGATGGGGTCATCATACATGCAGGTTCTAAAATCTTTGGCTCTAAAACATTAATTATGGCCGGCTGTGAAATTGGCTATGAAGCCCCTGTTACAATTGAAAATTGCCAATTAGGACGCAATGTTTATCTTAGGGGGGGATTTATGTCCCAATCTACCTTCCTGAAAAAGGTTACTGTGAGATCAGGCGCTGATATCAGGGAAGGGTGTTTGCTGGAAGAGGAGGCTAAGTGTGCCCATACAGTAGGCCTTAAGCAGACTATTCTGTTTCCATTCGTTACACTGGGAAGCCTTATTAATTTCTGTGATTGCCTTATGTCTGGAGGTACCGGCAGAAAAAATCATAGTGAGGTTGGCAGCTCTTATATTCATTTTAATTACACGCCGGATCAGGATAAGGCAACACCTTCCTTGATTGGCGATGTTCCTTATGGTGTTATGTTAAACCAGAAGCCAATCTTTTTAGGGGGGCAAGGGGGATTGGTTGGGCCAAGCAGGATATGGTACGGTACGGTTATAGCTGCGGGAACAATATACAGAAAAGACTTTCTCAAGGGAGACGGATTGCTTTTTGCCGGGGTAAATATAAAGAAAAAACAGCATCTTTACCCCTATCTTTACCGAGGCCTTAAGAGGATTATTTTTAATAATATTAATTATATATCTAATGTGATTGCCCTGCACAGGTGGTATATGGATATCCGATATCTTTTCTTTGAGGTAGGCAGGATGGAGACAGCCCTTTTTAACGAAGCCATGGAAAAGATAGATATGGTTGTCAATGAAAGGATAAAAAGATTAAGAAAAGTATCTGAAAGGATGCCCCAATCTGTTAAAGTGTATAAAGAGGTAATGAAGGAACATGCGCTTGAAACACAGCAACAGTTGAGGGTAGATTTCCATGAGCAATGGCCTAACATAGAGGGACTTTTAAAGAACTGTTATGATAAGGAAGGGGACCTGGAGAAAAGAGACAGATTTATTGAGTTAATACAAAAAGGAATAGAGAGAAAGGGGAAAAACTATATTCAAGTTATTAGAGATTTAGAGGGTTACGAGGCAAATTTAGGCACAGAATGGCTTCAAGGGCTGGTCAGTGAAATAAATAGTGAAGCGCTAAGTTTTATTTCTTCCTTTAGGTCTTGAAGTCTCATAAAAATTAAGTGTATTACTGATTGCTTATTTCATATTGCTCAAGGTTAAAATTTGATTTTCCGATTATTATTATCTGCCGGTTTATCTGCTTTTCTAATTCCATTATAAAGGTTCTTTCTTCTTCTTTTAGGGCGCTTTCAATTTCAATATTTACTAAAAGATAAACCTTACCTCTGTCGCCCAGGCATATCTCCCTTTCTAAATCCCTGAAAATATCATGGCAGATTGTGGCATTGGACTTAACCCTCCCTTTCCCTTCGCAGTATGAACAGGGTTTAGTCAAAAGGAGGTTTATGTCTTTCCTTGTTCTCTTTCTGGTCATTTCAATAAGGCCAAGATCCGACATTCCAAGTACTGTTGTCTTAACCCTGTCCTTTCCCAAGGCCTCTTTTAGGGTAAGATATACCCTCTCCTTGTTTGCCTCCTTTGCCATGTCAATAAAGTCAATTACAATCAAACCTCCAATATTCCGAAATCTTAGCTGGTATGCGATCTCCTTAACTGCCTCAAGGTTTGTTTTTACAATGGTATCCTCTGGACTCCTTTTCCCTACATAGCTGCCTGTATTAACGTCTATAGCCGTCAAGGCCTCTGTTGATTCAATGATAATGTATCCACCGGATTTTAACCATATCTTTTTATCAAGAGCACTGTTTATTTCCGTCTCTATGCCAAAGGCATCAAATAGTGGTTCCTTTCCCTTATATAACTCAACATAGCTCTTGAGGCTCGGGGAAAATGTATCTAAAAAGTCCATTATAGATTGATATTCCCTGCTTGAATCAATGACCAACCTGTCAACTTCCTTGGTAAAAAGATCTCTGACAGCCCTTAAGATTATAGTTAGCTCCCTGTGAAGAAGGTTTGGGGCAGAGGATTGTTCCCGTCTTTTTTGAATGCTTTTCCACAACGTTGCTAAAAACTCTGTCTCAGATTCTAATTTTTCCCTTAATATATGCTCACTTGCCGTTCTTATAATAAAACCTGAATTAGGAGGCCTTATTTCTTCCACCAGTCTTTTTAGTCTTATTTTTTCTTTTTCATCAGTAATTCTTCGAGAAACACCGATATGACTAACAGTAGGCATAAAAACAAGGTGGCGCCCTGGAATTGTTATGTGGGAGGTTAGCCTGGCCCCTTTTGTACCCAGAGGTTCCTTGGAGACTTGGACCATAATGTTTTGACCTTCCTTAAGAAGGTCCTCTATATTCACATCACAAGACTTTAAAGGCTGTGTCCCCGAATAGAAAACACTTTCTGGATTATTGTCTTCATCCTCTCCCTGCAGAATAAGTTGTTCCCAATAATGAAGATCATTATAGGTGTCTGTGACGTACAAAAAAGCCGGCTTATTTATACCAATGTCTACAAAAGCTGACTGTATGCCAGGCAAGACACGCAAAACCTTCCCAAGATAAATATTCCCTACAAGCTCCTGCCCTAAATCTCTTTTTACATATAGCTCAACAACAGTTTGATTTTCTAACAGGGCAACCCTTGTCTCATATGGTTTGGCATTAATTAGCAGCTCATTGGTCATTGTTAAATCTCATAAAAATAGGCCTTTTGTTTTCAAAATCTCAAGTCCGTCGATTTGTTTGTTAGATAGAGAAAATATTCTCTCTATTATCTCTACTGGTTTCAGCTCCGGGCCATTTCCGTGGGTTAAAATTAATTCCAATTTTTTATCAGATAAGAGATTAAGCTCTTTCACCTGAGATCTTATATCAACTGTCTTTACGCCATTTTTTCGCTTCTTGTTTACAAAGAGGGTATCCAACTGTAAAAAATTGTCCATATTAGTTTTATTGAAAAAGCCATCTGCTTTTATATGAAAAGTACTTTCTTTGATCTTAAGGGAAGGCGTGTTTGCTGGTATTTCTTCAATAGAAACAACCTTTATGCCTGATGGCAGTTCTTTGTTGATTGTTTCAGCTACAAAAGATGTACAATTAGCGCTAAATGCTTGAAAGTCCATTATTTCTTCTAAACTTTCCATCCCCACTGGAAGCGCCGTGGCAAAGGATATCTTTGGCGTAGGATGATATCCCTTAGAATAAACCAGGCTAACCCCTGCCCTCCTGAATGCCCTTATAAACATTCTTAATAGCTCTAAGTGGCTAAGATAACGTGCTTTTTCCATCTTAGTAAAAACAACCCTGTATTTTATTATATTGTTATTTAATGTTTTAGGATCAGATAAGTTTTCTTTACTAAATTCAGGCATTTTATTATTCAATACAAGAGAAGTGTACGGCTTTTCACATACACCACAATCAGTGCAATGGTCTCTGCAATCAGGAGTCTTTTCGGCATTAACGGCCTTTTCCCATTCCTTCAAAAGGAATTCTTTCGATACGCCTGAACGGATATGCCCATATGGTAGTATTTCATCGTAATCTCTGTTCCTATGAAGATAGAAATCCGGGTCCAGCCCGTGCTTTTCCATGGCCTTTTCCCAGACCTTTACATTAAGGTATTCGCTCCAGCTATCGAAATGTGCCCCCTGTTGCCAGGCCTCAAGCAATACCCTGCTTAACCTTCTATCACCCCTTGAAAAAATTCCCTCCAGCCAACTTGCCTCTGGATTATTCCACTTCACCTTTATCCTATGGCCCTTCAGTCTTTCTCTAATATAATTTATTTTTCGTCTGTTTTCTTTAAGTTCGATCTGGGATAGCCATTGAAAGGGTGTATGCGCTTTCGGGACAAAAGAAGATATACTTACATTTAATGCATGCCCCTTTCTTCCTTTAGGTGCCAGATTCAATATTTTTTTGCTTAAATCAACTATTGAATCAAGGTCGTTATCCGTCTCATATGGAAGACCTATCATGAAGTAAAGTTTTATAAGGCTCCAGCCCCCCTTAAAAATTTGCATTGATGTATCCAATATCTGCTCGTCGGTCAGCCCTTTATTTATAATGTCTCTAAGCCTCTGGTTACCTGCCTCCGGCGCAAGGGTAAAACTGGTCTTTCGAACCTTCTTTATTTCATCCATTAATGGAGAAATAGCCGTATCAACCCTTAGAGATGGAAAGTTGACTGCAACATGCCTGTCTGCGAATTTTTCCATCAGTGCCTTTAATAAGGGAATTATACAACTATAATCTCCTGAACTTAACGATAGGAGGGACAGATCTTCAAACCCTGTCTCATCCAAGCCTTTTTCAGATGCGCTCATTATAGCATAGGGATCCCTTTCACGAACAGGCCTGTAAATCATCCCTGCCTGGCAAAATCGGCATCCCCTGCTGCATCCCCTCGCAATTTCAACAGTGAATCGATCATGAATCAGCTTTGTAAATGGAACTATTTGCTTCGATGGAAACGGGTGGTTGTTTAGATCAGGAACTGTTGCCTTCTCAACATAGTCGTATCCATCGATCACTGGCTCGATGTATTGTAAGCGGCCATCTTGATAATAATGGATTTTGAAAAAAGAAGGGATGTAAACACCTTTAAACAAAGACAAGGTCTTTAACAACTCGAGCTTTTTCCTTTCCCCATCTGATTTCCATTCCTTTACTGCTTGACAAACCGATAGCATTACCTCCTCACCATCTCCTATAACAATGGCATCAAATATATCAGCAACCGGTTCCGGGCTAAAACATGCCGGGCCACCTGCTATAAGCAATGGGCTTGAGCTGTCGCGGTTTTCAGACAAAAAGGGTATGTTCGAAAGAGCAAGCATAGATAGAACATTAGTATAGCATAATTCATGTTGCAGGCTAAAACCGATAATATCAAATTCTGGCAGAGGCCGACCTGTCTCAAGAGAGGCAAGGGGAATGTTTCTTTTTCTGAGCTCATATTCCAAATCTACCCATGGGGAAAAAACCCTTTCAGCAAAAATCCAGTCCTCTGAGTTTAAGATTTGATATAAAATCTTTAACCCCACATGGGACATGCCGATTTCATAAATATCGGGAAAGGCCAAGGCAACAGATACATCCGTAGGAGAGAGGTCCTTTTCTATGGAATTTATCTCACCCCCCAAATACCTGCTTGGCCGTATTATTTTAGAAAACCAAGATTGTTTATATAAATTTATTTCCATGATAAAAAAGTTAAGTTAAGTGAAATATAGGTATATTCGGCATCCTTCATTTACCAGTTTATATTTTTTTAATAAGGCATGTATTTTTTGCCTTATTCAGGATGTCGAAATTTGAAACTGGAAACTGGAAACTGGAAATTAGGTAGCGCATTAACTACTGATTTTATTTATAGAGAATGGAAGCATGATAGTTATTATAGCCCCTCGATTTGAAAGATTTTGTCCGGATATCTTACCATTCAAGCTATCGATAATTTTTTTAACAATAGCCAGCCCTAAGCCTGATCCGCTTTCTTTTGTTGTAGAAAATGGTTTAAACATATCCTTAATTACCTTAGATTCTATTCCAGGTCCAGTATCCTCTACAGTGATTTTTACCAAATCCGTTGATTTACCCTTTACGTTAGGTTCTTTTATTTTATCCGTGGTGACACGGACTAATCCACCATTGGGCATGGCCTCATAGGCATTCAGAAAAATATTCCATAGCACCTGCTTGATCTGCTGCAGGTCAGACGTAATTGTTAATTCACTAATAAATTTGGTCTCTATGTCTAATTGCTGAGTCAATTTTTGACTGTTTTGAAATACCTGAAGTGTATCTAAGATTAGTTGATTGAGATCAAATCTTTCTATCTCTATCCTTTGTGGGCGAGCAAACTGCAAAAAATCTCCTACAAGATGGTTTAACCGGTCTATTTCCCGTAAAATAATGTCCATGAGTCTTTTGTTTATCTGGTCGCTATCTTTCGGTATACTGTTGCTTAATACCTGTATCGACCCGCTTATTGATGCCAACGGGTTTCTTATCTCATGAGCCATTCCTGCTGCCAGTTCTCCAATCATTGCTAAATTCTCCATACTCTTTATCTCTCGCTTCATTTCATTTAGCCTGGTTGTATCCTGAAATACAAGTATCTCACCTTTTTTGATATTATTTCGTCCTTTTAAAGATGAGATATTTAAGAGGACATCGATTGGCCTGCCATCGTTCCCTTCGTAAGAAAATTGGCTGAAGCTGTTTAGTTTCTTTTTCCTCAGATATGGCATTAAAAAAGGCATTACATCTGCGATAGGTTGCAGGATAGCATCTCCGGAATTAATGTTAAATATGGTTTCAGCTCCTCTATTAATAAGAATAATTTTACCATGCTCATCTACTGCAATAAGCCCTGATGATACACCTTGAATTATATTTTCCTTGAGCATTTCCAGGTCAGCAATATCTTTTTGGCTGGCGTTGAGTTCATTCTTTCCTCTTCTAATCTGCTCAGACAAAAAGCTGCTTAAAAACGCCACCAAATAGAAGGCGGTTGCGTTAACGAGAATCCTGTAAAAAATTTCATTTATCAGATGTCTTTGAGTGTAAAGAAATTTATAATTCATAGGGCTGATAAACTCGAAGTAGCTTAATACAAGAAGTGCACTGTACAAAAGACTGCTAAAAGAGGCTATTGTCACACCCCCTCTACTATAAAGTAGTGTGCTCCCGGATATTATGTTTAATATATAAAGGAAGGAGAATATGCTTTCAATGCCGCCGGTTGTGTATATAATGGCTGTTATGAATACAGTATCAAGAAGAATTTGAAGGTAGGCGAACTTAATAAGGTCTTTTACATGATTTAATGCAATGGCATACAAAAATGTCAAAAAGTATATTAGGGCAATGAGAAAGTAGAGGCTATTTAATATTTCACCGAAATATGCCTTTGTCTCCCTCACCTGAATTATAATTGCTGCCCCTAAAAGAAGAGAGACAAAGGCTATTCTCAGGAACATTAATAACTGTAGGCGGGAGAGAATTTCCTCCCTGCCATAGTCTGTATCAATTTTAACCATAGTTTTTTAGGTTATCACATTACTGAAGCCATTTCAAATATAGGAAGATACATGGCAATCACTATGCCTCCAATAGATCCTCCTAAGAAAACCATAAGCAGTGGCTCAAGCATGGATGTCATTGCAGATACTGCGGCATCTACCTCGTCATCGTAAAAATCCGCTATTTTTTGTAACATAGCATCTAATGCCCCTGTTGCCTCTCCAACGGAAATCATTTGAGTCACCATTCCAGGAAAAACATCAGTTTCTGATAAGGGTTCAGCGATTGTCTGCCCTTCAGCGATGCTGCTTCTTGCATCAAGAATAATTTCCTCCACAACTGCATTTCCTGCTGTCCTTGCCGTTATCTCCAGGGCATCTAATATGGGAACGCCGCTGCTCACCATTGTCCCAAGAGTTCTTGTGAATCTGGCAACTGCCACTTTTTTAATGAGTTCACCAATAATTGGGAGCTTTAAAAGAAGGCTATCAATTCTCTTTTTCCCTGCAATTGTTCTATGATATCTCTTTATAAGCCACACAAAAAGAATAAGTCCGCCGAGCATATAATGTATGTTTCCCTTTGTAAAGTTACTAATGTCCACCACTATCTGTGTTGGAAGAGGAAGGGCCTGCCCCACGCCGGAAAAGAGATCTTGAAATACAGGTATTACAAAGATCATAATAACAGCTATAACAATAACAGCAATGCTTACAACAACAGCAGGGTAAACCAAGGCGCCTTTAATCTGGGATTTCAGTTTTTCCGATTTTTCAATATAGGTGGCCAAACGCTGGAGTATGGTATCTAAGATACCGCCAACCTCGCCTGCGGAAACAAGGCCTACGAACAGGGAATCAAACACCTTAGGATGATTCTGTAAGGCATCTGCAAGGGTAGCGCCTCCTTCAACATCTTTAGTTATTTGCTTTAGAATCCGGCGAAAAGTTTTGTTTTCATTTTGCTCTGCCAGGATATTTAGCCCCTGGACAATGGGCAAACCTGCATTAATCATCGTAGAAAACTGTCTGGTAAAAATAACAATGTCTTTTTTTGTAACCTTAGGCTGCATAAAAGAGACATTTTCGAAGAGATCCTTAGGTTTTTGTTTGAGCTTTGTAACCTCAATATTGCGCCTCTTTATTTGCACTCTGGCAATTCTCTCATCTACAGCCTCTATTTCACCTTTTATGACGCGTCCTTTTTTATTTTTGCCTGACCAGATATATATTGGCATAGCTTATTCCCCCAAGCTCTTAACTTAATAGTGATTAGTATGAAAAGTTTCAACCTGTGCGGTTAGCTTTTAGCCATTAGCCCCGCCTGAGATAATGTCATATGGCATAAAGAAAAACACCATATGACACAATCTGATTTGTATCAAATGTCATTACATACAATATATAGTGCTATATGCCATTTGACACAAATATAGGCGGGATTAGCTTTTGGATAAAACTGTTCAATATCCTCTTTGCCTCATTGATCTGTTGATTAAGTTCTCTAAAATATCTCATTTCCAACCCTTTTTAATGCTAATGGCTAACCGCACAGATCGAAATATTTATAAGCAAAATTTGTACCACTTTAGCGAATGACCCCTGTGCTTCGCTGCTGCGTTATTATTGGAAGAAACTTACAAGTTACATAAGAGAGCCCTATAAAAACATCAATAAGCTTAATTATATTCAGAATTTATGTCAAGAAATCTCTTATCCATTCCAGAATTTAATTATAACAACTCAGCATTTAACTGACAACTAATTGCAACATTGGATGCCTTTATTACCTCTCTCGGCAATGTAATTTTATCGTTACGACTTCGCCGGCCAGGGCCAGGGAAGTACCATAGTAAAGGGGAATATATTTAGCCTAAAGGGCTTGACATTTTCATTTTCAGTATTACTTGTTTTAATCGAAGTCAACTTAAAAAAAAACCTAAGGAGGATGTAATGGAAATTCAACCAATGCATGATGGAGTACTCGTAAAGAGAATTGAAGAAGAAGAGAAGACAAAGGGAGGTATAATAATTCCCGACTCAGCAAAGGAAAAGCCAATGGAAGGGGTTGTTGTGGCTGTAGGCAGCGGAAAGGCCGGAGGAGAAGAAAACAAAAAAATCCCATTAGAGGTCAAGAAGGGAGACAAAGTTTTATTTTCCAAATATGCAGGAACAGAGATAAAAATAGAGGGTAAAGAACACCTCTTAATGAAGGAAGAGGATATTATTGCTATTGTTAAATAAATATTTTTAAATTTATAATCTTAGGAGGAAGTAATTATGTCGGCAAAAGAAATTAAGTATGACATGAAGGGTCGGGAATCAATAATGAAAGGTATTGATACCCTGGCCAATGCGGTTAAGGTAACCTTAGGACCGAAAGGACGAAATGTTATTCTTGAAAAGTCCTGGGGATCACCAACTATTACTAAGGACGGTGTAACAGTTGCTAAAGAAATCGAGCTTGAAGACAAGTTTGAGAATATGGGCGCCCAGATGGTAAAGGAAGTTGCCTCTAAAACATCCGATGTCGCTGGGGATGGAACAACAACAGCGACCTTGTTGGCTCAGTCAATATACCGTGAGGGTGCAAAGCTTGTTTCCGCAGGGGTTAACCCTATGTCCCTTAAAAGGGGTATTGAGAAGGCCGTGGAAACTGTCGTAAAAGAACTGGCGGCTATGTCCAATCCAACAAAAGAACAGCAGGAAATTTCTCAGGTTGGAACAATATCAGCCAATAATGATCAAACAATTGGAAATATAATAGCCGAGGCCATGGCAAAGGTAGGAAAAGAGGGAGTTATTACCGTTGAAGAGGCCAAGAGCATGGAAACGACCCTCGAAATCGTTGAGGGAATGCAGTTTGATAGAGGCTATCTTTCCCCCTACTTTGTGACGAATGCGGAAAAGATGGAGGTCTCATTGGAGGAGCCTTATATCTTGCTGCATGAGAAAAAGATAAGCAATATGAAAGATATGGTCCCACTGCTTGAGCAAATTGCAAAGATGGGAAAACCTCTCATGATAATTGCCGAAGATATAGAAGGTGAGGCCCTGGCAACCCTGGTTGTTAATAAATTAAGAGGAACCCTCAAAGTAGCTGCCGTAAAGGCCCCTGGTTTTGGAGACAGACGCAAGGAAATGCTTGAGGATATTGCCATTCTCGCAGGTGGGAAGGTAATATCTGAAGACCTTGGCTTAAAACTGGAGACTGTCAATATAAATGACCTTGGCTCAGCAAAAACAATAAATATAGATAAAGATAACACCACTATCGTTGACGGAGCTGGAAGCAGAAATGACCTTGAGGGAAGAGTAAAACAGATAAGAACACAAATTGATGATACTACCTCTGATTATGATAGAGAAAAACTGCAGGAGAGGCTGGCTAAACTGATCGGAGGTGTCGCAGTTATTAATGTTGGAGCTGCTACAGAGCCTGAGATGAAGGAAAAGAAGGCAAGAGTTGAGGACGCACTTAATGCAACCAGGGCTGCAGTAGAAGAAGGAATAGTTCCCGGCGGCGGCATTGCATTTATCCGTTGTATAGAGCCTTTGTCTAAAATGAAATTGGAAGGTGATGAGCAGCTTGGAATAAATATCGTAAAGAGGGCCATTGAAGAACCGCTCCGTCAAATTGCCAACAATGCAGGTATGGAAGGTTCCGTAGTAGTTGAAAAGGTTAAATCGGAAAAAGGTGCCTATGGCTTAAATGCAGAGACAGGTAAATATGAAGATCTTATCAAGGCAGGGATTATTGATCCTACTAAGGTTTCCAGGTTTGCACTTCAGAATGCCGCCTCAATTTCAGGTCTTATGCTGACAACAGAGGCTATGGTAGCTGAGAAACCAAAAGAAGATGCCCCTGTTCCTGCAATGCCTCCAGGAGGTGGAGGATATGGCGGTGGAATGGGCGGGATGATGTAATTTAACCCCATACCCTAAGTTTTCACTTTATATTTGTTTTAAAAAGGCGGTCGGTATTCCTTAGACCGCCTTTTTTTTATGAAAATAATCAATGGGTTTATGCGGTAATTTAATCTGCCGATCTTCTCCTTTATGCCTCGGTGATATCATGCTGAGCATTTAAAAACGTTAAAAAATATGTTTCACTGCTTTTTTATGATATTATGAATATAATTACATGAAAAAGAAAAAAGGCAGTGAATGGATTGAAATGAAAAACCCCCTTTCTTTATTGATTGATATTATATACCCTCCGCGATGCCTTATGTGTAGAAAGTTTTCACCTTACAACGAAATTAGCTCCACTTCAAATTATCTATGCAGTGATTGTTCGGCAGATCTGAATCCTATAACCAATCCATTATGTACTGTATGTGGAGTCCCTTTTTCTTCACCAAAAGGTGAAAACCATCTCTGTGAAAATTGTATCCGTAAAAAACCATACTACGAGCTTGCAAGAGCGCCTTACCTTTATTCCGGGAAACTTAAAAATGCCATACAAAGGTTCAAATACAACTCGGAAACTCATTTAAACACTTCCCTTGGCGGCCTATTATTAAATTTTGTCCAAAAAATATTCCATAAACTTAATGAATATATTATAATTCCGGTGCCTCTTCATAAAAGAAAATTAAGGGAAAGGGGTTACAATCAAAGCTTATTGCTGGCTAAATCCTTATCAAGGAACTTAGATGTAAGGTTAGACTACCTATCATTTACCAGGAAAAGATATACCTTAAACCAGGCAGGTTTAAGGAGAAAAGAGAGAAAAACAAACGTCAAGAATGCATTCTCGGTCATGGATATAAAGGCCGTAGAGGATAGAAAAATACTACTAATTGATGATGTATTTACAACTGGATATACGCTGAATGAATGTGCAAGAACTCTAAAAAAATCAGGGGCGGCAGAGGTTATCTGTATTACTCTTGCCAGAACCCCATTTGATTGACAAAATTCATAATATCAGACCTCGTAAAACTATTATCAACCTTGTTGCAATATGCGAGAAAGGATTTTCCCTGTGAAAGATTATCTGACAAAGATAAAAACAAAAGAAGCGATGAAAGAATTGGTAGAAAAGATCAAGCAGGAAGGAAAAAAAATAGTTTTCACAAATGGCTGTTTTGATATCCTTCACCAAGGTCACGTGCGATACCTTTATGATGCCGGCAATAATGGAGATTATCTCATAGTTGGCCTGAACAGTGATAGATCTGTGAGGATAAACAAGGGGGAAAATCGTCCTTTGATTTCTGAGGAAGAGAGGTCGGAGCTGATTGCGGCCCTTTGTTTTGTTGATGGTGTAGTTATTTTTAATGAGGAAACCCCCCTTGAACTGATAAGTTATTTAATGCCCCATGTCCTCGTCAAGGGTGCGGACTGGGCTGAAAGTGATATTGTAGGTTCAGATTTAATAAAACAATCAGGGGGCAAAGTTATCAGAATACCCCTTGTACCTGGTATTTCTACCTCAGAGATTATCCGCAGGGTTATCAGCCTGAGGTATGAAGAGAAATAGTCGATAATTTTTAAGAAATTTATTTAACCGTAGATTTATTATTGAAAAGAATATATACTTTAACGGTATAAAAAAGATGGTTTAGTGCAAATAATTAAATCAGGGAGGGCATACCATGGGAAAAATTCTGAGAATTAATATGAGTGATATGGCATTTAAGACAGATGAATTGGGCGAATATGCAGGGCTTGGGGGAAGGGCACTGACGTCTTCAATTATATAGGCTCTTCTGG